>Ga0154020_10000188_pt1 | contig 72457 bp, 45 predicted proteins | sample Klosneuvirus_201_FD_109709 | JGI IMG/M metagenome (GOLD analysis project Ga0154020, IMG submission 109709) | Active sludge microbial communities from wastewater, Klosterneuburg, Austria - Klosneuvirus_20160825_MG | ecosystem: Engineered > WWTP > Aerobic digester > Activated sludge | place...
ACCTGTACTATTTGAACTACGACAACAAGACCGGCGAGACTTTCATTAAGAAGTGATCATCCGCACAAGCATCTGCAAAGCCTCTCGTTCCGGGGGGCTTTGTTAGTTTTGGTGGTGAAGCATGCCTAACTCTTTCCACTCATTATGATCCGCATAGAACACATCGGTATTGCCGTAAAGGACCTTGACAAGGCGGAAGAGCTCTATGCTAAGTTGCTGGGGACAGGGAGCTACAAGCGCGAAGAGGTAGCGAGCGAAGGCGTGATCACCTCGTTCTTTCAGGTCGGGCCCAATAAGATCGAGCTGTTGGAAAGCACCCGTCCGGATGGACCGATCGCCAAGGCCATAGAAAAGCGTGGCGAAGGCATGCACCACATCGCATTCGAAGTGGATGACATACGCGTGGAAATGGCTCGTCTGAAAGCTGAAGGCTTCACCTTATTGAATGAGGAACCAAAGCGCGGCGCGGACAACAAGTTGGTGTGTTTTGTTCATCCGAAGAGCGCGAACGGTGTTTTGGTGGAGCTCTGCCAAGAGGTCAAATAGCCATGGCCACTCGGAAGGAAACAGCGACGTTCATTCTGGATCAACTGGCCCATCCTGATCGATTCAGTGTAAAGCCCATGTTCGGGGAATACGCGCTCTATGCGGATGGTAAGCCGGTGGCATTCATTTGCGATGATCAGCTGCTCGTGAAGATCCTACCAGAGAGTTCGGCATTGGAGAACAAGTGTGAACGCGCACCGGCCTACCCGGGCTCCAAGGACTATTATTTGATCCCTGAAGACATGATCACCGGCGACAACAAGCTGCCCGAATTGCTCTTGCACGTGGGAAGTGTGGTTCCTTTTCCAAAGGCCAAGATGAAGTCGAAGAAGGGTTAGGGAACAAGCAACCCCAAACGATCGGCGAGTTTCACCACATCCTCTTTCGCAAGATCCAAGAATTCGGCATGCAGTCCGGCATTTCGCGCACCTTGCACATGTTGGATGGAGTCATCAATGAACAAGGTCCGTTCCGGATCGGCACCGTGCCGTTCCAACACATGATGGAACGCCGCCGCATGCGGTTTTCGCAAGTGCATTTCGCAACTGTAGTAGGCTCCGTGGAAGAGGCTCTTGAAATCGCTGATGCCGTGCTCGCGGGCAATGATCCGTTCAAATGCAGGCACGTGGATCGCATTGGTGTTGCTCAGCAAGAGCACTTGATAGCGTTCCTTCAGTTGGGCCACAATATGCAATCGTTCAGTAGGTATCGATCCGAGCATGGCATTCCAGCAATGATCGATCTGGGCATCGGTCAATGCGGAAGCATGCAGCTCACGGATCCGATCGCGGAACTGGTCAGGAGTAAGTTCACCGGTCTCGAAGCCATCGAACAAATGGTCTTGTTGGGCTTTGCTGTACAACGTTTCGAAATCGGAAAAGCCCAGTGCCGCGAAAGCACGTGCGGCTGCGTGGTAATCCACATCGATCAATACCCCGCCGAGATCGAGCAGGATGGTCGAGAAGGGAATTTTCATGGGTGGCAAAACTATTCTTCGGATCCCCCATTGGTGCATTCGCTCTATTTTCGCGCTCCCGCCGAAGATCACACGACAAGGCAGGTAGACCGGGCCCATAGCTCAGCGGTCAGAGCAGGGGACTCATAATCCCTTGGTCGCAGGTTCAAATCCTGCTGGGCCCACTTCGCTTTCCAGCTCCTCAGAACGGGTTCACGGCAGATACCCGCATGAACACGTCATCGATCAGGGCGTTTCCCTTGCGGTCCCGGTTCCAAAAGTGGAAATTGAGCTCATCTCCCGTCTGCAAGGGCGGTACGGGAATTCGGTACTCCAGTTGCTCCCATACACCGGGCGTTCCGGGTAAGGCATTGATCGGGAACGAACTGTAGAACACTTCCTTTCCTTCGGCATTCACAACTGCGGTTACGCCCAAAATGGGTAAAGAGGCCTCTTTGGTGGCTTCAAAGCGTTGAAGACCGATCTCCAAGAACAGCCAAGTACCCGTGGGCAACGTGTCCGTCCCGGCTTTGAACGCTAGTGCGAACTCCTCTTGAGCATTGAAAGCCACTACCTTTTTGAGACTGAACGCCTGGGAATGTTCGCTTGGTTTTCCGGACCAGAATCGAGGGGGATGATCGAGGTCCCAACTTTCGGTAATGATGGGGCGCATGCCGTTGGGGTGGTACGGTGCTTCTTGGTAATTGCCACCGAGCTTGTTGGTGTGGTCGGCATCGAAGCGCAGGAAGGTGAATTGGTACATGCGGCGGTCCATGCACACCTGGTGAAGGATGTCGTTGTGGTATTGCCAGAGCTGGGCCAAGTTCAGGCCTATGCACAGAAAGATCAATACACGTGCTGCGCTCACCAAACGCTTGCTCCACTGCTGCAGCACCAGCGCGAACGGCAGGACCAGCACGGGGAAATGCTCAATGTAAACGCGACTGCCGAAACCGCCGCCGTAGTACCAGATCCACCAACAACTGATGATGTAGGTGATCACGGCCCAATACGCCAACGCCCATGCGCTTCGCTGTCGATCGGTGCGCCAGAGCAGCACCGTGCAGATCACCACAAAAAGCATCAAGGGGGTCCACAGGAAGAGCCCACGACGGAATCCGAACAGCACCTTCAGCACTTCTGGTCGTGTCCAATAGAAGCCCTCGCTGGTATAGCCCCATTCCAAGAAATTTCCGGTCTGGGCGAACCAAAGTAAAGGTTGAATGGCCACGATCACCATGGACAGGATGATGGATCCGGCGAGCCAACGTGGGTTCGCAAACAGACGTGTAAAAAGTGTTCTGGTGTTCGGTCCTGCGACGATCGGCACGGCCAGGATCACCACGGCATTCACAGGTCGTACCAGTATGATCAGCCCAAGGATAGCGGCAACCATTAGTGCGTTCAACATGGAACGGCCTGTTGCCAAGCGATGTACGCACCATAGGAACACGCTCACCAAGCAGAATGAATACACATGCGACCATCCCGGTTGTATCGCCGTATATTGGATCAACGGTGTGCCCAGGGCCAGACCGGCAAGGATCCACGCAACAAGGTCATCGCGCACCCCTGAACCCAAGAGCAGTGCGCGCAGTGCGAGCAGGCCCACGAGGAGGTATGCCCACGCGCCAATGGCGATCGCCTTTTGTTCATACTCACTTGTTCCATCTTGTGGAACACCAGGGTCGTTCACGGCTAATGCATGACCTATACCGAACCAAGGCGCCATCATGATCCCCGTGCCGCAGAAATACTTGTTCAGCGTGCGACCATTTGCAGCGTATTGGGTATACTCGTTAATGAAGGGTTCGTGGCCCAGATCATGGCGAATGAAGATCGCTTGCAGGTAGCCGTAATAGCCCATGGCATCGCTGCGGATGGTCTGGTTCCAGCCGGTGCCATTTTCGGTTTGCCAAAGGCCCTTTACGGTGACCATGGCAGTGATGCACACCAGCGCGTACACCACGATCAAGGAAACGGAACGGGATCTTTTAGCGATCATACGACTAAGGCACGTTGCCGTGGGCGCGAAGTTGCACGATCATAAATGAATTGGACAAGCAGCATACCCATGCACTGAAATGGGTGGTGCTAAAAGGTCCACCCAGAAACCACGGCGGCATACGTGCAGCTGCTGCCGAGCGCGGCTCCCAGTAGGATCTGCGCCTGTGTATGATCGGTGATGTACAAGCGGGCGGCACCCAACACTCCGCCCGCAACGATCACCAATGCCACCACGGGCAATAGCGGCAAGGCATGGACCACAGCGATCCCGATCAGTGCCCCGACCAAACCACCAATGCCGACCATATGCGCACTGATCTTCCAGCGCACATTGATCAGGATGGTAAGGAGCAAGGCCAACAACACGCCGAGGAACATGGCGTGCACCAACGGATGCAGAGGAGTCTTGCCCAAAAGGTAATAGGCCATTCCGCAATAGATCAGCGTGATCGTGAACGGTGCGGTACGTTCCCGATGGTCCGGCATTTGCAAACTGCTGATCAGCCCTGCACGTTGCAACATCAATGCGCTCGTTATGGGGAACGCGATGGTCATAATGCCCAACATCCCCAACATCATCCACCTGCCGGGCGGCGGAAGGAAATAGCCCAAGTGCGGATCCAATTCCAACGCGAGCCACACCGTGAGCAACGGCATGAACAGCGGGTGCAGCGCATAGGACAGGAAATGGGCGAAGGCTTTCAAGGTGGTCCGTTGGAGTTGGCTACAACTCTTTCCGCAAACGCGCCACGGGCATGGCAAGTTGTTCGCGGTACTTGGCCACGGTGCGCCGTGCGATGTTGTAGCCTTTGCCTTTCAGGAGCTCGGTGAGTTCATCATCCGTCAAAGGCTTTTGCTTGTCCTCGGCTTCAATGGCGGAAGCCAGGATCGTCTTCACCTCGCGGGTGCTCACCGTCTCACCGCTGTCCGTGCTCAAGCTTTCGCTGAAGAAGAACTTCAAGAGATACGTGCCGTAATTGGTCTGTACGTATTTGCTGTTCGCCACGCGGCTGATGGTGCTGATGTCAAGTCCCACGCGTTCGGCGATGTCCTTCAGGATCATGGGCCGCATCTTGGTCTGGTCGCCGGTCAGGAAGAACTCACGTTGATGGTCCATGATCGCTTCCATGGTCACGAGCAAGGTGTTCTGTCGCTGTTTGATGGCATCAATGAACCACTTGGCCGAATCGAGTTTCTGTTTGATGAATTGGAGTGCCTCACGTTGGTCCTTGTCCTTTTTGTTGCGGCTGTATTCCTTGATCATGTCGCGGTACGCCCTGCTCACGCGCAGTTCGGGGGCATTGCGTCCGTTCAGTGTAAGGTCCAGTGCGCCATCGATGGACATCACTCCGAAATCGGGGATGATCTCCTGCACCGGTTTGCTGGTATCGCGGCTGGTATTTCCAGGCTTGGGGTTCAGGTGTACGATCAGGTCGATCGCATCCTTCAACGCCTCCTCATCGATCTCCAGTTTGTCCAGGATCTTTTGGTAATGTTTCTTGCTGAAGGCCTCGAAGTGCTTGTTCAGGATCTCATGCGCGATGCGCTGTTCCAAACTGTGCGGCATGCGATCCACTTGCAAAAGCAGGCACTCGCGTAGATCCTTCGCGCCAACGCCGGCGGGATCAAGGGACTGCAGCACTTTCAAGGCGGCAGCGAGTTCCTCCTTTTCGCACATTACGTTCTGGCTGAAGGCCAGGTCGTTCACGATCGCATCCAGGTCACGGCGCAGGTAGCCATCTTCATCCAGGTTGCCGATGAGTTGTTCGGCGAGCATTTCGGTGCGGTCATCGATCCGGCGCAAAGAGAGTTGCGAGCGCATGCTCTCTTGGAAGGTGGTACCACCGGACAAAGGCATTTCGCGGTCCTCTTCATCCGGGCCGGTGTTGCTCACGTTCAACTTGTAGTCCGGTGTGTCGTCGTCCTGAAAATAATCGGACATATCGAAATCGTCCCGTTCATTCTCCTCGTTCCCATCGGCATCTTGGCTTTCGTTGATCGCCTGTTCCTCGGTGATCTGGTCCTCTTCGTCCTGGAGCTCGCCTTCCTCCAACGCGGGGTTCTCCTCGATCTCCTGCTTGATCCGCTGCTCCAGCTCCACGGTGGGCACCTGCAGCAGCTTCATCATTTGGATCTGCTGCGGCGAGAGCTTCTGCTGGAGTCTTAGGGAAAGGTGTTGTTTGAGCATGTGTGGGGCAAAAATACGGGAGTGGGGGACGATGTTGTGCCAGAAGGTGTTGATGGGTCCCCAACGAGGATGAACTGTTGACCCGTTGCATTCAGGGTCCATCAAACGAACGAACTTCGCACCACCAATGCCGACAATCGGGCGATCAAGGAGGGTCATCACACTGTTGCTGCGTCTGTTCATCGCTTTGGCGTTGCTGCTGGCGGTCGCGTTGGCCATCTTGGCGTGGTGGGTCCCGCGCCATGGTGAGGCCTGGTTGGACCGCACCCTTCGCGCACGCATCACGCGTATCGTGGATGATGCCAGCGTGGAAGGTTACCACTTCAGCATGGAGAAGTTGGAGACCGATCTGCAGACGCAAAGTTTGGTCATCAGTGGTGTGGAATTGGATTTCCCACCAGCGCTGATGGACAGCTTGCGATCGGGCGCCGTGCAATACTTGTTCGCCGCAAGTGCAGAGCGGATCGAGTTGCGAGGCCTATCGTTCTGGCGGTTGTTGCTGAAGAGTGAATTCAAGGTGCAAGCGTTCGAACTGCGTGGACCCCGGATCAACTATTTGCTTGGGCGCGGAAAAGTTGACCTTGCCGACCCATTCGCCAGAATTGGTGGTCGAGGTGCCGCATCCATCGACTTGCTAGGTGCCGATACGCTCGTGGTGCGTAGGGCCATGGCAACTGTGCAGGACCTTGGTGAACGTTTGCCGCAGTTGCAACTTGTCGGCCTTGATCTGGAAAGTAGGGATGTGCGTGTCTCCACCGGGCAGCGGCACAGCGGTGTGCATGTGAATGTTGGAACAGCGGAGCTACGATTTGAAAGTGCGTCCGGCCAGCTGGCCGATGGCGATGCGATACGTGTTGATCGCGTGCAGTTGTCATTGAGCAAACGGTCGGGCAGGGTGTTCAACTTCCAACACCTTCCGCAGACCGTATCAACTGACACGGTGCGGCGAACGGTACTTGATCTGCGCATGGACAGTTTGGTACTGAGCAACTTGGACGTTGACCTGCTCATTTCGCGGCAAGTGCTGCATCTCGGGCATGCTACGGTGCATGGATTGCGCGTGGAGGCATCATTGGACAAGACCCTTGCGCCGGAACCTCCGCAAGTGAAATTGCTTCCGCCTGCAGCGTTGTTGGGTATCGGTTTCCCGATCAGCGTGGACACCTTGTCCATCCAAAAGGCACATGCCACGTACCGCGAACGGGATGGCGAGACGGGGCAATGGGGAAGAGCACCGTTCAGCGAACTACAGGGAGCATTCCTCCACATTACGAATGAGCCGGAGGTGATACTTGAACATCCGCGGATCACGGGCCATGCCACCGGTCTACTGTTCGAAGTGGCACCGGTCACGTTGAACTATTCGGCGGAACTCGATGGGTCCCAAGACTTCAAGATCGTTGCCGATGTATCCGACCTGAAGCTTGTTGCGATCAACCCCATCAGCCGATCACTGTTACGGATACAGGTGAACGGCGGTCGATTGGACAGCATGCATTTGACCATGGAAGGCAACGAACGAAAGGCGAAGGGGCTGATGAAGATCCGTTACACCGACCTGCTCGTTCGTGTTGAACCCGGCACACCTCGTGCGGTGCATAACAGCATGTTCGGCAATGTGATCGAAACCATGTTGAAGGAAGCGTATGGAGGCGGACTCACCGCTGATCGTGAGCGCAAGTACAGTATAGATCGTGATCCCGATCGTGCGATCACCACGTATCTCTGGCACGCCATCCGGGAAGGGCTCGCGCGCAACTTGGCTCCCGAAGCATGGGACCGTATGCGACTGATGTTGCGTGTTGACGCGAAGGAACGTCGTGAACAGCGAGCGCGCAGAAAAGCGCAGAAGGAAGCGAGGTGAACAGCAGCAGTGACCGCGCAGCACAACTCTGGAATTGTGAACGGGATCACTGCGCGGACGTACCTTGCTCCACGCACATCACCAACACCTGAAGAAGTATGGCACGGTCCCTCTTTCGTTCAACCCTGTGGTCATTCATTGCCGCTTTCGCATCGTTCACCACCACGGCCCAATCGCCCTTCACATACACCGACATGCTCATGCTCGATCGCATTAGCGGTCTTGCTGTGGATCCAGCAGGTCACTACGCAGTGTTCAATGTGCGCTCCACGGATATGGCCAACAATAAGGGTGTTTCCAAACTGTGGTTGAAGGACCTTACGAAACCCGCGGAACCTGAAGTGCAACTTGGCGTGAGCGAAGGTGGCGCATTCGATGTGCAGTGGGCCCCGGACGGGCTGTCGTTCTACTTTCTTTCCGGTAGAGGCGAGAATGGTACGACGCAAGTGTGGAAGACCGATGTAGGCGGCGAGAAGGCAGAGCAGATCACACGGTTGACGTTGGATGTGGGTGCGTATCGCGTTAGGCCTGATGGCAAAGGATTGGTGGTCTCTTTGGCGATCTTCCCGGAGTGCGTGGGTGATGCGATCGCGTGTACAGCGAACAAGAATGCGGAACGTGCGGCCAGCAAGGCGAGCGGTATGGTGTATGACAAATTGTTCGTGCGTCATTGGGACACGTGGGCCGATGGAACGCGCAATCACTTGTACCATATCGCACTGAATGGACCGTTGTCGCAACCCGTTCCATTGATGCCGAAATTTGATGGCGATGTGCCATCGAAACCATTCGGAGGGACGGAGGACTTTTCCATTTCGCCCGATTCGAAGACGGTCTATTTTGCTGCCCGCGTTGCTGGAAAGACAGAACCGTGGAGCACCAATTTCGACATCTTCAGCGTGCCCATTTCAGGAGGAGCAGCGACCAACTTGACCGAAGCGAATACGGCATGGGATGCAAATCCGATCCTGTCTCCTGATGGTAAGACACTCGCCTACAAAGCCATGAAGCGTGCTGGTTTCGAAGCGGATCGGTTCGAGCTGAAGTTGCGCGATCTAGCCACGGGGAAGGTATCAACGTTGGCTGCGGATTGGGATCGTAGCGTGGATGGAATGCAGTGGAGTTTGGATGGAAAGAGCATGTATGTGATCGCTGGTGATGTAGGGACAACACGTCTGTTCAAGATCGATCGTAGCGTCGATGCATGCATCGACCTACGATGTGTAACGCCGTTAACGACAGGTGGTCATTTCGATGCATTGCACCAAACAGCAACTGGATTTGTGTTCATGAAGAGCGGCTTGAATGGACCATCGCAGATCTATGCAGCAGCACCGAAGTCGAAGATGATCGACGAAGGAGCGATCACACTAACGAACGTGAATGCAAGTTTGAAGAACAAGAAGTTCGGAGAGTTCGAGCAGTTCAACTTCAAGGGATGGAATGACGAAACCGTTCATGGCTATGTGATCAAACCTTCGAACTATGAAGAAGGCAAGAAGTACCCCGTTGCGTTCTTGATCCATGGTGGTCCGCAAGGCAGTTTCGGTGATGGTTGGAGCTTCCGTTGGAACCCACAGACCTATGCGGGCGCTGGTTACGCAGTGGTCATGATCGACTTCCACGGATCAACGGGATACGGACAAGCCTTCACCGATGCCATCTCTGATCATTGGGGCGACCGTCCGCTGGAGGATCTACAAAAAGGATGGGCGCATGTATTGAAGACGTATCCGTTCTTGGATGCCGATCGTGCCGGAGCGTTGGGTGCATCGTACGGCGGCTTCATGGTGAATTGGATCGCCGGAAATTGGAAGGCGCCCTGGAAATGCTTGGTTACACACAACGGCGTTTTCGATACGCGAATGATGGCGTATTCGACGGAGGAGCTGTGGTTCTCTACTTGGGAAAGTGGCGGTGCAGATGTCTACGAGAACCCGGCTAAGTACGATGAATTCAATCCCGCATTACACGTGAAAGATTGGTCGGTGCCCACGTTAGTGATCCACTCGGACAAGGACTATCGCATACCATTGGACCAAGGCATTGGCGTGTTCACGGCATTACAAGCCAAGAAGATCGATTCGCAATTCCTGCGCTTCCCGGATGAGAACCACTGGGTGTTGAAGCCGCAGAACAGTATGCAATGGCACAAGACGGTGTTCGATTGGTTGGATGCGCATTGCAAATAGGGTGATGCATGTTGCGTCGATGCATGCCTCGGCACTACATGCTTTTCAACAACTGCCTGAACGCAACCACGTGTGCGAACAACGCGATCGGCACTACCACTGTCTGTAACGAACTCAAGGGAAAATTGAGCACTGCGAGGTTGAGTTGATGGAAGGCCAACGGTCGGATCGGCAACGGAATGCAGAACGCCGCCGTGATCACCACGTTCAACAACTACTGCCGCACCACACGTTGGCTCAGGATCACCTTTCCCGCAACGAGCAATGTGGCCAAGTACGTACCTGCAGCACATGCATTCGCGCTAGCATCCATTCCATCCCACTGTGTAGTGAACCGGCCTTGCGGCATTTGCTTGTCCACCAAGGTCACAAATTCACGCCCATCCAAGTTGGTGATCACCACCTTTACTTGGGCGTTCCGGAACACGTTGAAATGGATGCTGGTAAGATCAGCACTCGGGTTCGGGTAGGTGGGCATCATGTACCCATCATCACCGTATCGGTTCGGTTTGATACCGACGAAACCATCCAACACGATATCGAAGACGCCTTCATTCTGATCACCGCCGATCGGGTTCAAGGGGATGATCCGTTCCACCGCATCCGGTTGTGACGCCCATGGATCCGCTGCGATGAATTCATCGCCTTCGAAGTACAACTGCGTTACCAAGGTTGGAAATCCGGGCCTGCTCACTTTGAAGTGGATATGCTTCGGCCGAAACTGGGCACCGTTCAAGTATGGTGCGGGCATGATCGTTTCAAAAGCGTACTGCCCATTTTCATCCGTGGTCATCCTGCCGCGCAATTCCAAGCCGGGTGCTGTGCTGTACGATGCCGAGTTGTTCGCTTGCCAGACTTCCACCAACGCACCTGGGATCGGCGTGGAGCAGTCGTTGCTCAGCACTGTTCCGGAGATGAACAAACGATCGCCGGGTTCATCTGCGGCAGCGACCAATGTTGTGTTCGGCGCACCGGCCAAATAGAATGGTCCAAGAATATCATCTGTCGTCGGCAAACAATCGCCAGCTACTACCGGAGCGAACGGTGATCGAGCGAACAGGCTTCGCGGGATCAGGAATGAACCAATTCCCAACATGGTTCCGGCCTTGATGAATTGCCGACGCTCCAAGGAGCCGGGCCTTTCGTTGTGCGTGGTGGTCTTCTTCATGGTGATCAAGGTAGAATGAAGTTTCGGGCGAATTGGTTGTCTGATCGAATGATCCGGATGCTGTAGAGACCCGGGTTGAGATCGTAAAGGTCGATCGTCGTACGGTCGCTCAAGACGTGCACCCTTCGGACCAAACGACCATCTGCCGAGAACAACTGGATAGTTCCTAGTGGACCTTCCGGCTGAACGAGGTTCAGTTGCCGATCGAGAACGGAAATGATCGTGCCGTCCCAACGGTTTTCCGGGACCGCATTGGTCATGTCCACGCACGCCCCGTACCACGTGAAGTCCAATTCATAAGGGCTTAAGCTACTGTCCAGCGCCGTGTTTGTTCCGATGCTTCTGTTGTAGCTTTCCGTTATACCGATCACGTAGTCTTCATCGATCGGGGAGAAGGGTGAAAAGCCGAGCACATACTGGCCAGGGAACAGGCAGGTGGTATCGAAGTGGGTTTGCGTGACATCATCAACCAAGAAGTTACCGTTGTCCACCAGCACGCCATCCTCGTCAAACACCGACCAGTACGCTTCGAAGGCCTCCAGCTCGCCGGTGTTCGTTATGTAGATCTCGGCCGGCTGGCAACCGACCGGCGGGCAAAGTTCGATCGCGCTCAGGTCCCAACTACAAACCAAACTGTCCCCGAATCCCGAGTACAGTTCCAGTCGACCCGGAAATGGACTTGCCGGGATCTGGGCTCCAGGAAGAACCACCAATGAATGCGTTTGAGGTGAACCAAGGCCGAGGCAGAAGAAGTTAGCGGTCTCGTTAGCGAGCGTATCTCCGTTCTGATCGAAGAGGATGAAGGATGGGTAGCTCACGCAATCAAAACCTAAGGCATAGGCGGAAATTTCGATGAGCGTTTGATCAACGGCGTTGTAGCGGATCTGTTCCACAATGATGCTGTCACAGTCTACTTGCGCATGAACATGCACGATCGCACTGCCGAACGAAATGAGGAATAGGGTGGAGATGAGCTTTTTCATGGGACCTTGTTTTGTTGATCACAAAGATCCTGATGAACTGCCATTGCACCAATGGACGGAACCCGTCAGTGCTTGTACTTTTCCCGGACCTCCTCCCGAAAGGCCGCCGGTGCGGTACCCGCTGCCTTGTGGAACCAACGCGAGAAATAGGCCGGGTCCTTCATGTTGAGCGCATACCCAACCTCCTTGATACTGAGGTCGGCGTGAAGCAGAAGTCGTCTTGCCTCCAATAACAACCGGTCTTGGATCACCCCGCTGGCCGTTCGACCCAAACGGCGTTTCACCAACTCATTCAAATGGTCAGCGCTCAAGGCCAGTTCATCGGCATAGAAGTGCACGGTACGGTCCTGTAGGAAGCTCCGTTCCATAAGATCCACGAACCGTCTCACGGGATCCTGATCATTTCCATCGGGCACTGCTGCTCTGTCCTTGGACCAATGCGCACATTTGATCAGGAGTATTCCGAGAAAGCCTTCTACGATCTCCGCGACCGGACCTTCCGCCCGTGCGAGTTCCTGCTCCATTTGTCCCACCAAGCCGAACACTTCTTCCAAACGTTCAGGGCTCAACTCAACTCCCATCGGTCGGCGTGCATGGCCAAAGAGCACGGACCGCGCGCTGTGTCCATGACCCAATTGTGCATCGCTCGCGAACATCACCACTGCGCCTTCCATATCCGCCGATCGATCCAATTGATGCACCTGTCCCGGACCGACGAGGTGCATGCACGGCCCGTTGATGGTCAACAACTCAAGATCGATCATGTGCTCACCAGAGCCCTTCGAAAAGAAGAACAGCTCATGGAAATCGTGCCGATGGACATCGTTTTGAACGGCGGTCGTTGAACGCTGGATCCGTTCGATGCGCGTGGGTTCGTGGCCATGGGCCGGCAATTGGTGAACGGGTATGCTTTGGCTGCTCATGCACTTAAGATGCGGTAACAGGTAAGAAACGTTGCCCACTTAAGCCATGGAAAGGCAACAGAGCAGCATTTACGAAAGCGAAAATGCAGTTGAAACCTGTGCCCACTTCTCCACTTCCACCGCCTCATTCGCCGTGTTTACGTACTTGCCAAAAGCAGTTGTGCAAGACACCTTCAAAGAGAGCCTCACGCGAATAGTCGGTCCATTCGCATGGATGTGATCACCGTAGTGAAGAGTTCGATCGGCTATCTGGTTTCACCGGCGTCGGATAGCTCAGTTTTGGGAGCGGAACCCTACGTGTCAAATGCCACCACAAGGTCAGTCGGAAACATTCCGCTATTCCAACTCCTGTTCTATTTGCGTCGCCACCAGATCACCCAGCGTTTCGCGACGGCGTATGAGCAAAGGCTTGCCGTTGTGGACGAGGATCTCCGGTGGACGCAAACGGCTGTTGTAGTTGCTGGCCATGGAATGTCCGTAGGCCCCGGCGTTCCGGATCGCGAGCAGATCGCCTTCGCGCACCTCCGCGAGCTTGCGGTCCCAACCGAAGGTGTCCGTCTCGCAGATATTTCCCACCACTGTGTAGATCCGCGTATTGCCGTCCGGGTTGCCCACGTTGTCGATCTGGTGGTACGCGCCATACATCATCGGACGGATCAAGTGGTTCAATCCACTGTCCACTCCCGCGAAAACTGTTGCGGTGGTTTGCTTCACCAAGTTCACGCGCACCAACAACGTACCCGACTCGCTCACGAGGAATTTGCCGGGTTCGAACCAAACTTCCACAGGCGCGCTGCGACCCACATTGAATTTCACCAGTCGTTCAGTGATCCTCCGGCCCAGCTCTTCGATGTCCGTTGTGATGTCCTCCAACTTGTACGCAACCTTGAAACCACTACCAAGGTCCAAGTAGCGCAGTTCCGGAAAGAGGTCGGCCGTATTGATGAGCAGTTCCGCGCCTTGTAGGAAGACTTCGGCATCGAGGATATCACTGCCGGTATGCATGTGCAAGCCATGGATGTGCATGCCGTGCGTGGCCACAATGCGTTCAACATGTCGCAGTTGGTGGATGGAGATCCCGAACTTCGAATCGACGTGGCCGGTGCTGATCCGTTCATTGCCACCGGCCATGATGTGCGGATTCACGCGCAGGAACAAGGGCACTTTACCGCCATAGGCTTGCCCGAAATGTTCGAGCATGGGGATCGAATCGATGTTGATATGCACACCATGTACCACGGCCCGTTCGATCTCCGGGAAGGCGACCATGTTCGGTGTGAAAAGGATCTCATCCGCGGTGAAACCGGCCTTTAATCCCAGCTCTACTTCTTCGATGGAAACCGTGTCCAAGCCGGTTCCCAAGCGCTTCATCAAACGCAGGATCGTGAGGTTCGGCAGTGCCTTGCAAGCGTACATGATCCGGTGCGGCATACCAGCGAACGCTGTTTTCAACCGAGCGGCTTGGCGGGCGATCACACTACTGTCGTAAGCATACAATGGAGTTCCGGCCATTGCCGCCAATTCCTCCATTCTTACACCGCCGATATGGGTAGTTACCTCCGCGCTTTTCATGGGGCGCGAAGGTATGTTCCGGATCACCGCGCTGCCTCGATCGCGGCCGTAACCACCTTCTTTGAATTCCCGATGAAGATCTCATTTCCGATGATCATCACCGGTCGTTTCAAAAAGGTGTATTCCTCCAAGATGTACTTGCGGTAGTCCTTCTCGGAAAGTTCCATTTCGTTCAGCCCCATGCTGCGGTACTTCATTGCTATCTTGCTGAAGAGCGCCTCGTAGCTGCCGGCGAGTTTCTTCATCTCGTCCAATTGCTTGGCGGTGATCGCTTCGGTCTTGATGTCCTGCAAATCGAAGCGCTTCAAGTTGGGGATATCCTTCAGGATCCGTTGGCAGGTGGAGCAGGTGGCGAGGTGGTAGATCTTGTTCATGCTATCTCAAACGCTCGACCGCCGTTAGTTGTTCTCGGAGGGCTCAAAACTCCGCACTCCTCTGTGTCTGTGGTAGTGGGATCACAGGGCGACCAATGCGCTGCTCACATCCACATGATGATGCGTCTGCCACCAACGAAACTCGCGACCAGCCATGCGAACGTAGGCGATGATAACGACAGGAACGCATAACCCGTAATACACCCACGCGGGCCTTAGGAGCAGTTCGCGCAGATGGTCGTTCAGGACCCATCCATAATACTGGCCACAGTTGTGCATTACGGCCAGTGCGCCAATGCAGCTGAACATCTTCACGAGCACATGGGCGATCTGTGTATAGAGCACGGTCTTGTTCCGTTCAGCCGTGAACAGCAGTTTCCATGCCTGGCCGATAGTGCTGAAGAACAACAACGACTGATAGTTCCAGCGATCGGTCGGTTGGCCGCAGATCGTGCGCTCACCGAAATGCTTGCAATAGTGCCAGTGACCATAGATCAGTGTGGCCATTACCATAAGGTTGATCGTGATCAATGGCCAATACGGTAACCCGAAGATGCTGGTCAATGGGTTCATCTCACCCTGATCACCGCCGGGCTGCAACATGAACAGACCGGTGCTCCAGATGTCGCCGAAACGTGTGATGCCGAACGCAAGTGCCCAAGGAAGAAAGAGAGGGCGCGTGGTGGTATGCATCGTTGCTGTTGTCTGTCGGCCTCAAAACTCCGCACTCCCCGGTGTCCTCGGAAAAGGGATCACATCCCGAATATTCCCCATGCCGGTAACGAACAACACAAAGCGCTCCAGACCAAGTCCAAAACCAGCGTGTGGCACGGTGCCAAATCGACGCGTATCCAAATACCAATCGAGTTCTTCGGCGGGTACGTTCATGTCCTTCATGCGGGCTTCCAAAACGTCGAGACGCTCTTCGCGTTGGCTGCCACCGATGATCTCGCCGATGCCGGGGAAGAGCACATCCATTGCTGCGACGGTCTTGCCATTTTCGCTGTAGCCGAAATCGCCGGGTGCGTTGGTACGCATGTAGAAGGCTTTGATCTTTGCTGGGTAGCCGGTAACGATCACTGGTTTCTTGAAATGCTTTTCCACCAAGTAACGTTCGTGTTCGCTTTGCAGATCGATGCCCCATTCAACTGGGAATTGGAACTGCTTCTTTTGGTAGGGCTTGCTGCGTAGAAGAATGTTGATCGCATCGTCGTAGGTGATCCGCTCGAAGGGATCTTCCAATACGAATTGCAAGCGCTCGATCAAACCCATCTCGCTGCGTTGGGCTTGGGGCTTTGTCGCTTCTTCTTCTTTCAAACGTGCATCAAGGAATTGCAGATCGTCCATGCTGTTCTTCAGCACGCGGGCGATCAGGTGTTTGCACAACCCTTCGGCAAGGTCCATGTCGCCTTTCAGATCCATGAATGCTGCCTCGGGTTCGATCATCCAGAACTCAGCCAAGTGGCGTGTGGTGTTGCTGTTCTCCGCGCGGAAGGTTGGTCCGAAGGTGTAGACTTTTCCTAATGCGAGTGCGGCGAGTTCGGCTTGTAATTGGCCGCTCACAGTAAGGCGACTTTCGGCACCGAAGAAGTCTTCTTTGAAATTTACTTCTCCAGCATCGTTCAGTGGCGGCGACTTTGGGTCGAGCACACTTACGCGGAACATTTCACCAGCACCTTCTGCATCACTTGCGGTAATGATCGGGCTATGAAAATAGTTGTAGCCTTCGCGATCGAAATACTCGTGGATCCCAAAACTCACTTGGTGCCGCATGCGGAAGATCGCACTGTACGTATTGGTACGGAAACGCAAGTGTGCATTCTCGCGCAAGAATTCCAGTGAGTGCTTTTTTGGTTGAATGGGATACTTGGTGGCATCGCTGTCGCCGAGCACTTCCACCGATGTCACTTTCATTTCCACACGCTGTCCGCTTCCTTGAGATTCGATCAATTCGCCGGTACATTTCACAGCAGCGCTTGTGGTGAAACGTGCGCGTGTTGCCGCATCCACTTGGTCTTGATCGATCACGCATTGCAGATTGAGGATCGTGCTCCCGTCGTTGAGCGCGATAAAACGATCGTTGCGAAAGGTGCGCACCCAGCCGGCTACGGTTACGGATGTGCCGGTGAGGGAGGTGTCCTCGAGGACGGACTTGATGGAGGTGTGTTGCATGGCAAAGGGCTGCAAAGGAACAACGCCCGCTTGGATGCGGGCGTTGTTCTTTGTTCAAATGGAATATCGACTATCGCATCCTGCGCAACTCCTCCCGCAATTCGTCGATGGCCCGTTGCTGTGCTTCGATCAGGATCTGTTGTTCCTGCACGGCTTTTACCAAGGGCACCACGAATTCACCGTAGCTGAGGCTATAGAGCTTGGTGGTTCCTTCGGGGGCACGCACACCACTGAAATCATAGCCACTGGCTTTGGCGGCGGCCTCTACCTCCTGAGCGATGAAGCCGGTCATCTGCCGCTTTTCAAGGTCGTATTTGCCTTCCCATTCCCCTACATCCTTTGAACCATGCACCATTTCATACTCCTTGTGTACATCGAAATGATAGGTGACTGGACGCAGCCGATTGATGAAGTCCAGGCCTGCGACATTCTCTTGTACCCGCTCCTTCACACGGCCGTCGCTGTAATTGAACCAGCCCGTCTGGCCGCCGATCCAGCTCACGCTCTGGTTGCCGACTTCGATCTCGTTGCTGTTGCTCCCCACGTAACCGGCCAGGTAACCGAGTGCCATGAAGTTGCTCGGATTGGTGGAGCTCTGGTTACCAGCATTGTTCCCGACAGCCGTGTTGTTCACACCGCTGATGTTCGCGTACAAGGCAGTGTTGCCCATTGCCGTATTTCCGGATCCGCCATTGTTGTTGTACATGGCCGCTTGCCCAAAGCCCGAATTGGAATAGCCGGCCCTGTTGTTGAAGAGCACTTTGCTACCAACGCCGGTATTGAACATGGCCGGATAAAGGCCTTCGAACGGTGAAATGGGACCCGCACCGATGCTGTTGTGGAACAGGGCGCTGTCCCCTATCGCCACGATGTTGTGCCGGTCAAGGTTGTTATACAACGCCCTTGTACCAACGGCCACGTTTCCATTCCCGGTCATGTTCCCGAACATGGTGCGCCAACCGATTGCTATGTTCGAACTTCCCGTGGTATTCGATTCGAGCGTTTCACTGCCGATGGCCGAGTTGTAGGTTCCTGTGGTATTGCTCAGCAGGCTGAAAGCGCCGACTCCTAGATTATTGGAGCCGGTGGTGTTCGACACTAATACGCCTCTTCCAAGTCCGGTGTTGGCCGTGCCGGTGGAGGTGCTTGGCAGGGTGCCCAACCCCCATGAAGTGTTCGTTGACAAACCGGCGTACCCGACCCTCGAATTATTCGATCGAAGTTCAAGAGGGACGTTGTCCGTGGTCCCGATGAAATTGGTTCCGGCCACTGTGCCCGCGTTCCCTGTCAATGACCAACCACTACCACCACCCGCAGGCCCTTGTGGCCCAACGATGGAGAAACCTGCTCCCCATGCTCCGCCGGTCTTGGGACCGAAGAACAGGTTCGTTGTGGTATTCAGGTAGAAGTCGCCGTTGGTGCCAGTGCCACCAGCGGGATCGATGGTACCGTTAAGGACGGTCTTTCCATTGACACCAGCCGTACCAGCGGCACCCGTTGCACCGTTAGGCCCAATTGCACCTGTCGCTCCTGTCAACCCAGTTGGTCCAATTGGTCCGGTTGCACCCGTGGCACCTGCTGGTCCAGTAGTTCCAGTTGCTCCGGTTGGCCCGATCGGACCAATTGGACCCGTGGCACCATTCGCTCCTGTAGCGCCTGTCGATCCAGTTAAACCGGTGGCGCCCGCAGGTCCTGTTGCGCCTGTGCTACCTATTGGTCCTGCTGGTCCAATGGGACCAATAGGCCCTGTCGCTCCTGCAGGTCCAGTGGCCCCCGTAGCTCCGGTCAGCCCGATCGGTCCTGCCGGTCCCGATGCACCCGTATTTCCAGTTGCACCGGCAGCTCCAGCGGGTCCGGTGAGGCCGATCGGCCCTGTGGAACCCGCTGGTCCCGTTGCCCCGGTCAACCCGATGGGTCCTGCCGGTCCTGTGGCACCCGTATTTCCGGTAGCGCCGATTGCACCGGTTGCACCGGTGAGGCCGATAGGCCCTGCCGCTCCGGTTGGTCCCGTCAACCCAATAGGACCTATCGCACCTGTGTTACCTGTCGGCCCTGCTGGCCCGCTAGGCCCGATAGCTCCCGCTGGTCCGGTAGCTCCTGCTGGACCGGTCAACCCGATTGGCCCTGCTGCACCCGTGGTACCTGTCGGTCCTGCTGGCCCTGTGGAACCGGTATTTCCAGGTGTACCTGTTGGACCAATGGGACCCGCTGCACCCGTAAGTCCGATCGGCCCTGCCGGGCCAGTTGCTCCAACTGCTCCCGCTGGGCCAATGGGGCCTTGCGTACCCGCCGCTCCAGTAAGGCCGATCGGACCTTGAGAACCCGTGGCACCAGCCGGACCTGGCAGTCCAATGGGTCCCTGTGTTCCTTGCACGCCGTTCTGGCCAGCAACCCCTGCTGGGCCTGTAAGACCTATTGGCCCTTGCGCTCCGACCGCACCGGCAGGACCGGCTGGGCCGATCGCCCCAATGGGACCTTGCGGACCTTGAATGCTGCCCACGTTGTTCCATTCGTTCGTTGTTGGAGACCATACGTAGAGATTTCCGGCCACCATGTATGCGTCACCTGCCGAGCCTGTCGGTGGTAGTTCGTCCTCATCGTCCAAGCTGCCGAGGATTGTCACGCCCGTGCCATCCGCCCCGTCCGCCCCTTGTGGCCCTTGGGGACCGGGTGCTCCGTTCTGGCCGTTCGTTCCAGCTGTTCCTTGTGGACCCGCCGGGCCTGTCGCTCCAACAGGGCCTGTGAGACCGATGGGTCCTTGAGGACCTTGAGTTCCGTTCTGGCCGTTAGTGCCTGCGGTACCGGTAAGCCCGATGGGACCTTGAACGCCTGCTGGGCCCGTGGGGCCGGTCAAACCAATCGGTCCTTGCGGGCCTTGGATACTGCCCACATTGTTCCATTCGTTCGTGGTAGCGGACCATACGTAAAGGTTTCCACCCACCATGTAGGCATCACCTGCCGACCCTGTCGGAGGTAGATCACCTGCGTCATCCAAACTGCCAAGAATAGTCACGCCCGTACCGTCATTTCCGGCCGGCCCTTGCGGTCCTTGTGCACCGGCTGCGCCGTTCTGCCCGTTGGCACCTACCGGACCTTGCGGACCCATTGGGCCTGCTGGACCCTCTGGTCCAACAAGGCCCTGTGGTCCCTGTATGTTGCCGGCATCGGTCCAGTCGTTGGTCGTCTGGGACCATACATAAAGGCTGCCGCCGATCATATATGCATCACCGGGATCACCTGTTGGAGGCAACTCGCTCACATTGTTCAAGCTGCCGAGAATGGTGACCCCCGTACCGTTTGCACCTGCGGGACCCTGCGGTCCGGCCGGTCCTACTGGTCCTTCAGGCCCAGGGGTATTGCTCTGCTCCGCATACAAAGCGTAGGGTACACTGAGCAATTGGGCCACGCCGAGCACGTTCCCGTCCCATATGGTGCGTACGAAGAAGGCACCGCTGCCCCAATTTATCGCCGCCATACTGCCCGCCACCACCGTACCGCTACCGATGCTCACGTTCACTAACCCATAACCGTTACTGGTAACCGTGTGCGTCTCAATGTATTCCACCGGGCCGCTTTCGCTACCGGATAGGATGGCCAATCCGAGTGTCCCGCTTTGGTTGGCTTGTACCACGCCACTGCCATCGCGGAGAATGGCTTGGTACCCGAAACGTTGTGGGGCTTGCGCCGAGCAGAATGTTGCAAAGGCGAAGAATAAAGGGAAGAGGAGTTTGGTTTTCATTTTTATCGGGTTGTTTGGATCCGGAACGTGCGATCAGGGGTGCCCGCCGTGCTGGTGAGGTGAAGGAGATAGAGACCGGAGGAGTATCTTGCCATATTCAATTCTGTGATCTGGTCCTGTACACGACCGCGTTCCACCAAACGCCCTTCGGCATCGCGCAACTCGAAGGTGTCATGGGTCGGGGTACCGGAATAGGCTACATTGAGAATGTGCCGAACAGGGTTGGGATAGACCGTGATCGTGGATCCATCACTGATGATCTCCTGGTCCGTGGTGGAGATGTCGGCCCATGGCTGTTCGAAGCCTTGTGTTAACGTGGTGTTCGCCGCATTCACCGTTTCGTGGACCGGTTCTCCAATGGTGTAAGAGAATCTGATGTCGGGGGAAGTGAATTCGCCGCCGCTACTACTTATCACTTGTTGTGCATGCGCTACTTGCAGAGCGAGTAGTATGGTCAGAAGCGTGATCGGTCGTTCCATTTTCGTTGTGTTTTGGCCAACGCTGGATGTGTTCTGGCATTGGATCAACGAAGTACTGGCGTTCAGGTCAGGTCATCAATACAACGTTCGTTGTAGGATCCACGGCTACCTCACATCTACACGTTGGCTCGAACGGGAGAGCGGAGAGGAACCACCGTTCTCGTAAACCGCCTTCACCAAGTAGGCATAGCTCCCACGACCTCGTAGGTCCCGATCCGAATAGGTGGTCGCGGTGTTCGTTGCGGAACCGATGGAGACCGGTTCGGAATCATCCTTCGCACGGTACACGACATAGTGTTTTACCGGTGACACAGGACGTGCCCAAGAAATCGTTACGCTCTTCGTTGCGGCATCATAGTGTGCATCCACATCATTCATCTTCTCTTTTCGCAAGCGTTGGTGGACACGCACCAAGGCATCACTGGAGCATGTCGTGCGGTTGCCTGCACTGTCGGTGACGACCAAGCGATAACTGTAGAATTCCGGACCCGCGACATCAGTATCGCGATATGTGCGTTTCCCTTCCGCCGGTGTCCAAGAAGCAATAACGCTGCGCTCCCCGGCTTGCCCCACTTGCCGCAAGAGGTCATACCGCATCACATCGGGGCTACTGCTCGGAACGAAGGATAGCACAACAGCGGTATCGGATACATCGAAACCAGAGAACACGGGTGCCACGGGTGCCACCTTATCCGGCTTCCGCAAGGTGAGCATCGTGCTTACCAAGCTGTGGTTGAAATTGCGATCCACGGCAACGACTTTGTAATGGATGCGTGAGGTCAAGGTCTTCAGTGTTATGGTATCGCTCCAGGTTGTATCAGCGATCGGTTCGGGTGTCATGTTGCTGAACTCGTGATCTGCGGCGTTCGCCATGAATACACGGTAGCCGAGAATGTCCGGTTCACTTCCCATGGTCCACCGCACCGTCACCACGCCGATCGAGTCGATGGATCCGGTCAATCCGGTAGGCGGGTCCGGTGGTATGGAGTCTACAAGGAAACCGTAACCGCCCATGGACACGGCTTCATTCCCCGCAGTATCCACGGCGTACACCAAGTAGTGGTTCTCGCCCAGCAGATAGCTAGACGTGTCGGTGAAGGAGCGAACCGATGCACCGAGCAGGCCTGTGTGCAGCGGAAGGAAACTGCCGCGTGCGGTGGGTACTTTCTCAACTCGGAATCCTTTCAGGTCCGACGCGCCGGATGGTTGGTCCCAGTACACGGTCAATGTGCCACGAGTGTCCTTCACTTCTTTCATCACCGGGTTGGGCGGTGATGTGCGGTCGCGGCCCATAGCGACAATGGCTGCGGATGGGCCGCTCGTTTCGCCGAAGGGTGTGATACCTCTTAGCCGGTAGCGATGGGCTTTGCCATAGCCAGCGGTGGTGTCGGTGAAGAAGAATTCTGTCGCCGGTTTCGCGGCACTTCCTCCCTGCATGTATGGATGACGGTTCAGGCCCAGCCATTCCGTTCCATTGGCCGAGCGCTCGATCCAGAACGCGGTGAACGCCTGTGATCCCGGGATGACCTCCCAGCGCAATTTTACGCTGCGTTCCAATTCCTCCCATTGAGGTGTCGGGGCGGCGGGGATCTCTTCCGGTCCCAATGTCCGGTTCACGGCGATCACGGCAGTGTCCCGGTGATCCGGGTCGAGTGCCACGATGCGATATAGATACAGTCCGTCCGGCTTTACATCCCGGTCCACCCAACGAAGGCCGAGCGCATCAGCGACACCGGCATCAAGGTCAGCGAAGATCAATGCGAAGGCGTGGCGCAGGTCCAATTCGTTGGCCGCGTTCGCCACTGTCCGCAGGTCGCCCATACCGGCTGCGGAAATGAACGTGAGACCATGGACAGCCTGCGCGGCAGGGGCGGCATAGGGGTGATCAACAGGGAACCGGGCACGGAATTTTTCCAGCGGCCACGCACGTAGCGTATCGGGCGAGATACGGACAGCAGTTGGTGGGGTCGCCGATGTCTTGTCCATCTCGAAACGTTCCACACGATATCCGAGCATGTTACCCTGCAGCCACGTTGTAGCTTGTGCCGGTGCCCAGCGGAGCACGACCGAATCCGGATTGTTGCGCGCAGCCACGTGCAGGTCTTGCGCAGCAAGGCCGGAAGCAAGCATCAGCCCCGCGGACAGAACTGCTATGAAGGAGCGGTTTATCATGGCGCTATATAACCGAAGGTGGTAAAGACGTTCCCGAATTGAAAGAGGGCGATAAGGGGGTCCATCGAACCTGTTGTGTGGTGATAGAGGGCCGCACCCGGTAACTGCGTGCTGACCGGTGTTGCAGCAAGTGGGTTCATCATGTAGATCACCCCCGGACAGGTGAATGGCTTGTGGAATTGGAAGCGCGCCTGGTAATCGCCCGAGTACATGGTCCGGTAGCTCGTGGTATTGAGGTAGTTCTTCATGTGGGTGCGCAACGGTTCCGCAATGAAGGATTCCGTGGCGAAGGGCGAACCGAAGCGCGACATGATGTCAGCAGTGATGGTTTGGAAGCGCATGAAATCGTTGTTGACCCAGATGCCGGTCTCCACGTTCAAGACCACATCAGCGACAGGCCCGCCCGTTGATACGGCAAGACCACCGCCGCCAACGACTCCGAGGGTGTTGGAGGGAGCTGTTTCCTGCGCGTTGAGCAGCTGCGCAGCGGGGCCGTTGGGGTAAAAGGCGACCGTATTCACCGGTGGAATGCCGATCGGATAGGGCACTGGTACCCACGAATAGCCGATCCCCGGAGTGTTGGCCCATGTCCAGTCGTACCGGTTCAACCGGAAGCCGGTGTAATAGGAGCCGGTGGCGAGGATCGCATTGTAGTAATCGTAGAGCAACGGTTGGTTCCAAGACGTTGTCCAGTTGTCCGTGCGCGCCTCGGAAACGGTCACCAAGGCGGGTAGGTCACCACCTGGATAGCCGGGTTGACCGTAGTGGTAGCCGACGATGTCCACCTGGTCGAAGCGCTCACCAACGAAGCCGGGTGAAAGTGTTTCTTGGCCTGGCGTGGAGGCCGAGGCGGAGCGGTAGGTAGTGGTTGTTTGCAGGCTGGCGACCTTGTCGTTCAACAGATCGAAGTTCGACGTGCCGAAATAGAACGTGTACAACAGCTTTTCGTTGCTGCGCAGCGTGTACCCTTGGATCGAACTTCGGTTCACGTTCACCATGTTGTTGAACTGGCTGGTGCTCGTAGTTGTGGTCTGTGCGAGTTGCCAGTCGGTCGCATTCACAGCGCCGAGGTTTGCAACGCCGCCAAGTGGTCCGGAGGAGCTCGGCAGGATCGAATCACGCGAGATGAACTGGCAGGTATAGAGCTGCTGGTTGAGCAGGGGTGGGATCGAGAAATAGATCCGCATCGGCGTACCACCGTTGATCTCCGCGATCACCTCCTGCGTGGCACCTCCCATCGTGGGGGTGAACAGCACTTTGAAGGAGCGGACCTTGTTCGGTGCGGGGTTCGGGTTGAAGATCGCGTAGCCGGTCGCGTCCACGGTCATGTCCTGCCGAAGCTCCAGCACACCGCGACTGCATTCACTCTGGAGGAAGAAGCGTTGGTTGTGGAAGGGATAGGAGAAGTTCACATAGTCCGGATGGATGTAGCTCGGCTCCGGTCCGGTGCGGAAAGGATGGGTGCGCTCCCAGGTGATCGGCTGACCGTTCTTGAGCGCGGGCACCCAAACATCGGTGCTCAGGTTCTTCTCCTCGGCCTTCAACTTGATGCTGACCGTGTGGTTGGTCAAGGCTTTCAGGAATGCGTTCGGGACCAGCATCACGTTATCGCCGGCGGTCGCGACATCCATGCGCGTTGTCACCAGGTTACTGCCCTCGTGCAACTCGAACTTCTCGATGGACAATCGGAAGGTGCGCAGCTTGCGATCGCCATTGGGTAGCACTTCGTACACATCGAAGGCGCGGTTCACCTTCATGTTCAACACGGCTTCCGGGTTGATCCCGCAATCCACGTTCTGTGCGTTGTGTGGCGGACTAAGATCCCCGATCGGATCAAGACCCGTGAGCAATCCATCGTTGGGTGGAGAACATGGTGCGCCGATCTCCATCGGGAAACTGCAATCGCCACTGACCAACCCGTGCAGCACATTGTAGTGTCCGCCCACGGTTCCTGTCATCCAGGAGGGATTCGGTAATCCGCCCTGAAGTAGTACCGCAGCGCCGATGTCCAAAATATCGATCTCGCCATCGAATGCCCACACATCGACATACAGGCTGACCGCACCGGCGAAATAGCCGAAGACCTGGCCCGATGCATACCAGCCGTTCACGCCGATCTGTTCACCAAGCCCGAGTTGCGCGCACGATTGTGAGCCGTGGTCCAGCAGCGACATATCGAAGCCCATGCCGGCAGCCAATCGGAAACGCAGCAGTAGGAATTTCAGCGTGTCGGACAGCGACATGCGTGAGCCGAACGCGAAACCATCGAGTCCACTGCTCAGGTCCGGTCTGCCGTTGGAGAGGCTCGTTGCGGTGATCCCGAGTTGGCTGGTCACTTCGCTCGGCGGTGGCAGGACTTCCGGGAGGTTCTTACCGATCATGAAGTAGGAGGTGGTGGTGAAGAGCCCTGCGAACTTCAACCCGATGGGCACTTGAGGTGTGCCTGCGAAGAAGTGCCAGTCGTCCGCCGAGATCATCAGGTTCGTGCGCCCTGCGAGGTCGTTGGGACCGATGCCGCGCACAAGTCCGTTCTTGATATTCACGTATACATCGAAGTTGGCCGTGAAGACCTCGTTCGGGAAATCGAATTGGATCGCGGCGATGCCGCTTACCGGCACGGAGACTCGCTCATCCTTCTTCGTCATGAAATACACATGACCTTCCAGGAAGATCCGCGATACGCCGCCGGATGACGAGAGCTCCGCGCCCAGGGTCACGTCCGCATTGTAGGCCTGCCCACCGCCGGGGTTCCCGAAGATCATGCTGGCGTTGAACCCATAGCTCACGGTCGGGTCCGGAGCATAGACCACATCGCTCAGGGAATACCCCGGGGGATTGGTCGAAGCGTTCGATGTATCGCGCGTCACCAAGGCCTGCGCGTTGGGCAGTGGACTTGCACGCCGCATGTGGTGCCATGCGCCGCCCCCGAAGCCATAGATGGTGAAGCCCGGATACGGGGTGATACCCGGTTCGAACGCCGCCTGCGCATCCACGAACCAGTAACGCGTGCCGTTCACATTGCCGAATTGGCCTGCTGCCTGCACCATCAATTTCCCCTTCATGAATTCCGCCCGGATCAACCCCTTGATGCCATCGCCGTAGGTGTTATCGCCGTTGTAGAAACGCAGGCCACCACGCACCTTCACAACTCCCACATCACCCGATACGCCGATGGAGTCGAGTGCCAGGCTGTTGTGCCCCCAACGGTGCATCGCTTCGGTGTTCAACTCACCGAGCACCGCGATGCGTGTGGTGGCGGCGAAGACGTTCACCTCTCCGGTGAGGTTGAGGTTGATGTCGAATGCGAGGCCCGCCAACGGAGTGCCATCCGGATTGCGCCGCGTGAGTTCTACGCGGGTGATGCTCACCGGGAAGCCACCGGCTTTGCGGCCTTCGGTTTCTTCCTCCGGAGCCAGTGTCGGCTGATCGTCCTCGACGCTTCCACCGATGAATTTCTGCGGACTGGTGAAGGAGAAGGTCGCATCGTCGTCCGCATTCGTGTACGGCGACTTGGTCTGGAACGTGAGGTGGTTGAAGTGGATGTCCTTGAAGTTGATGCGCCCCACGCTCGGCATGGACTTGTCGATCGTGATCTTGCCGTTGAGTTCCAGTTTCGCGTAGGTCCCGAGGCTGTCATCGCCGATGATCGCCTGGATGTTGCTTGTTTCTTCCAGTTCCATCGTCGCGTGCCAGAGCGGCGTGGTGATCGCGTTGCGCGGGTGCATGAGGAATTGCGCACGCCAGTCGTTGGTCTGGATGTTCTGTTGCAGCATGGCGGAATACACCAACAGCGTATCCGTTACCGGGATGTGTACGCGGCCCTTGAATCCGCCCTGGCTGAAGGAGCTCGCCACCACATCGAGTTGCAACGTATCGATGGAGAAACCCCAACCGTCCAGGTTCCCACCGTCCGGGCCGATCACGTTGGCGGCCTTGATACTCGCCGACAATCCGTCGTCATCGTAGATCAGATCATCCACCAGCACGGTCACGCGCCCATCGTGTTCAAAGGCTTCGATCTCCTCCGGCAGGCGCATCATTGCGCGCTTCACCCAGATCCCTTCCCACAAGGGCCTCACCGTATTCGTTAACGTATCGAGCACCTCGTGGTCCTCTCCTATCCGCGCATAGTTTTCTGGGAAACGGATCCCCGGTGGGTTGGTGTAGCTCGCCGCATCGTACCAGGCTTCCTGCACATCGAAGCCCCATCCTTTTCCGCCTTTCACGTGGAACGGCTTGTTGAAATCGATGCTCGCCAGGAAGCCATGCCGACCGGTCCGTGCCTTGAACGCGCCCACCACTTTCGTTGGTCCGTCGTTACCATTTTCCAGATCTTCCACAAGATGTTCCGGACTGAATCGTACTTCGCCGGAGATGGTCAACGCGCGGAAGCCACGGCAATCCCACGCGACGAAAGTGCCCGAATCCTGCACCGTCGTGAAATCATTTTGGGCGAAGCGCGCAGCCTTGATCACCAGCGTGTCGTGTTCGGCGGAGAGGTCCACCTTCACATCATCCACCATGTAGAGCACCGCCTGGTCATTGCCGCAACCAGGACCATTCGGGTGGAACGGAATGTCCATGGCACCAAGCCCGATGTTGAATCCGTGGTTCGGAAGCGGGAAGCTCATTGCGGCGTTCATCGTCGCCAGCGTATCGGTGAATTGCAGGGCAAGGATCCCGATGAAGGTGGTGCCATCGGGCGTCGGCGCATCGATGGCGATGGGCAATCCCATCGGGTTGCTCATGGTCATCTGGCTCACCAATCGTCCTTGAGCGTTCACGAAATTCTCTATGGCCTCCGCATCCTGTGCGTTGAAGCCAACGGCCAGCGCGCTTCCTTGGATCCACGCGGCGGGGATCACATCGGCGTTGTCGTACATCCCTTTCACCTCGCCTTCGAATAGGCGCTTGGCGTCATTGATGCGGATGCGATCGAAGGATACGCGCAACGGTGCGTTCATGAACGGTATGGCGATGGTGCCCTTGCCCCTCGCGTCCGCACCGGTCCAGAGGATCTCGGTGATGCGCATGGCGAACAGTCCCACTTGGATCGTGTCGTTCACTGCGGCGGTACTGACCGGGATCTTCTGTGCTAATGCGATGGCGGGCGCGCGGCAACCGGCCAGGCATTCACCCGGTGTGGTACGCGTGGTGTCCTGTTCGCTAGTGTTGTTCGAGTTTGATGTGATCCTGAATTTCCGGGTCGGGCCGTCGAGGTAGGATGTGCCCGTGGTTGCATCCGGATCGTTCAACCAGCGCACGCGCCAGTAATAGGTACCCGTGTCCGGTGGCGTGAAGTCATAGGACACGTCCTTGTAAAGCGTGCTGATCACGCATTGTTCATCGCAGCTCGCGGAAAGCAGGCTCAGGTTCGCGCCGAGGCGTTCGTTCTGCGTGGCGATCGGTGTTGCGAACGTGGGTTCTTTCGCCACCTCCAGCAACCAGCGTTCAGCGACATGCCCATCGATGTGTGTGGGTGTTCCGCCACCTGTGGGTACGTACCAGATCGGGAATGGCGGTGTAGCACGCGTCGGCGGCGCAGAGGTCTTGAAACGCAACGGCACGTTGGCGAATTGATGTTCCAACGTGTCGCCGCCATTCTTCGGGATCACGGCGTTCTCCGCGGGTGAGGTCGGGACCGGCTTCCCCATGCCGCTCACGAATCCGCCGATCAATGAGCCCTGTGTAGCATTCGCGCCGTCGTAATCCAACGCGACCTCCAACATCGCGGACAGATCGATGCGATGACCATGAACGAAGCGGTGTGTGGTCTCGGTTGGACTGCGATAGATGTTGACGTGTTGCGATTGCAACTGCGTGATCTGGATGCTCTGGTCGTTCAGCCCCTCCCGGACCACGTACTCCTGCGAAGGCTGCGGACCGCTATTCCAGTGGATCAGGCGGTCTGTGGGGTCGAAGGCGGATCCGTTGTCCTCCAGCCCCAACGTACTGTGGAAGAACCGATAGTTGTCGTACGGATCGAAGCGTTGGAGGATCGGCATGAAGTCCCAGGGCAGCGTGTCCCCGTTCGCCGGGTACGCGAGGTTGAACAGGGATGACCCAGCGGTGTAAGTGAACGAGCAGGGTTCGGAGTAACCGTTGTTCTGGAACGCGATGTTGCCTGCGATGTCCGTGGCCTGCACCCGCCACACGTAGCGCTGTCCCACCTGTAGTGGTGGCATGGGTTGCGCATACACCAGCAAGGGGGCGACCGTATTCTCCACTTCATGGACCAGGTCCACAGCGGTCTCGAGTGCCGCCACAGCGTCGATGTTCTCAGGCCAGCGTGCCAAGCGGAAACCATATCCGACCACAGCCCCCGCTGGAGGGGAGGGCAACATCCATGAGAACACGGTGAGCTGCGGTGTAGTGGACGCGATCGGCTGTTCGCATATGGGGGATGTGATGATCGGCGGGGCAGGGTACTGGACGCTGAATGTGTTGGAGCACCCCGATGGCTCTTCCGAACTCAGTGGAGCATGCGTATTGTAATCGAATGCGCGAAGGCAGATCTGGTATTCACCTTCGGGCAACAGGCCGGTACGAACCTCATCCAAAGTGATCCCGGTGTACTGCACCTCGTTCGTACTATTCTGCAAGAGGGGCTCCAGCGTGGTACCTGTGAGGATCACTGGGAGGATAGGAAAGGCCGTTAGCGGGGAAGGCCAGGCAGTGCCCGGTTCCACACGCACCTCCACGTCTCCCGAGATGGTCCGGATCGCACCCGCGAGGTAGAAGTCGCGTGTCTCGGAACTGTTGTTCGTCACGATCACCAGCAACTGACCGGGCGTTTGTACATAGGAGGCATAACTCGCGCTATACGGCGGATTCACCGACACGGTGATACTGAACGGATCTTGCCCAATGGCGTATGTCGCAATGCACAACGCCATGCTGGCGATGAAGGAACGGGGTTGGGAGGAAGGCCTTTTCATGTGGCCGTGCGGGGTTGGAATACGAGTACATAGCCGGCGATCACCCGCACTTCCGTGAAGGTGCTTGAGCTAACGAACGTGGTGGTGTTCTGCAGCATATTCACCGAGAGTTGGAAGCGGTGTGCTGCAGACACGCGGTACTGGAATGAGGCGTTCAGGTTCACGGTGGATCCAGCTGATGTGCCGTCGCGAAGTGCGCGATTCCATGATCCGTTCAATGAATGGTTCAGCTTGGTCTTGAATAGCGGGATCGAGTAACCCAGTGTCGGACCCATCAGCATGTATTCACCGACAGCGGTAGTGTTACGGGAGAAATTCAAACCGCCGCTCAGGGCGAGGTTATCGCGCATGCGGATCCGGCTGATGTACAGGTTCCCGAACAGCACTTCGTTCTCCGATGTGGCGTAGGTGCCGAACGGGTTCAGGTCCTGGAGTTCTTGCAACCCGCCGGTAAGGCTCACTACGATCGTGCGCACGCTGTTGCTCCGGTTGAAGCGTTGCGAGAGCGTCGCGCCGCGGTTCACTTGTGCAACACGGAACGTATCGGCCAGTGCACGGAGTCCGGCTTCCTGCGCGATCCCATAGTTCGTCACGGAAAGATCGATGCCATAGGACCCCGAAGGGTTCACCGAGATGCTGCCCATGCCGATGGTGCGCACCGATGTGGCCAATTTCTGGTTGTACAAGTTGTCGCGCTGCTGACCAATGCTTCCCGAGATCCGCAGCTTATTTCGCCATAAACGCAAAGTGGGTTCCAACGTGAGTGAGCGCAGGTCACTTTGCTGGTAGTACGCGCCGAGTGATCGATAGCCGGGGTCCACCTGCTTGTATTGGGCGCGCAAGGAGAACACGCGTCCGGTATAGGCGATCGATGTATTCCCCGCGAACAAAGCCTTGGACCCGATGCGCACCGTGAAGAGCAATGAATTGGGATCAGGGATGTCTGGATCATTGAGCCGCTGCGCGCGGATGTCTTCAGTAAGTACACTGGCACCCAGATCGTACTGCCAAGAGATGCGGCGGGTGATCCCCACTCTTCCACTCAACCCGACGGCAAGGTTCTCCATCGGTGTCACTCGGCCGTTCTGCGGATCGCTAATTGAAGTGGTGTCGTCGTGCGCATGGAACACCATCAGGTCCATGAAATTGCGCGGGCCGCCCACACCGATCTTCACCCCATATCCAATGCGTCGGTACGCGGGAATAGGAGTGATGGTAGCGAGTGTGTCCTGTGCTACCGGCTTATTGAACCGACCGTAGAAAGCAGCGAAACGGAAACCCTTCGGCTCCAGTTCGATCGCGGCACCAAGGAATTGGAGACCTGAAAGCGTGTACGGATTGAAGCGCAGACTACGGTATCCAACGTGCAACTTCGCCCACTTGTAATAAGGGCTCATACCATAGCGATTGAACGGTTGGGAGAAGGAATGCGCCTGAGGTCCTATGTTGAACGACACTGGCACATGTACCCCGTAGAGGTGGAAGCCGACCGATCCGTTCGCGCTCCACCAATAGGGTTGGTTCCGTGGGCTACCGTCACCACTGTAGAAGTATGGACCTCCCGTGAGGGACAAACTTCCACCCCAATTGAATGGTTTTTCCGAACCGATGCGTGCGAGGTCCTGTGCGGAAACAACGCTCATAGTGGCGCAAAGGACAACCGCTTGGATGCCCTTTCCGATGATCCTGAACGGGTTCGGATCGGGGGAGAGGAACGAGGGTTGTAGCGCAACTGCCATTGGACGCTCCCCTGATGCGGGAAACATGGTCCCAAAGCAACGTCGCGCCTAGAAGGCCATCAATAGCACGTTAGTTGTAGTTCCTTCGGATCGCCTAGTTGGCAGGGCCGTTCGGGTACACTTTGCGAATGGCTTCCATCCGCGAGGAGACCTGCAGTTTTTGGTAGATGTTGTGAACGTGCGTGCGCACCGTTTCCGTACTGATCGTGGCCTTCGCGGCGATCTCCTTGTACATGAGACCGTTCGCCAAATGGTCCAGTACGCTCTTCTCCCGGTCGGTGAGCTGGGCATCGAGGATGTTACCCCGCACGTTCTGTTGGAACGAATTCACGACGAGCCGTGCGATCGCAGCGGACATCGGCGAACCACCCGCGTGGATCTGCTGGATGCATGTGATCAATTCGTCCTGTTCGTCATTCTTCACCAGGTATCCTGTGGCTCCTGCGCATAGTGCCTGGAAGATGTACGCCGGGTTCTCGAACACGGTAAGCACGAGGAACTGAGTGGCGGGGGAAAGGAGCTTCGCTTCACGGATGCACTCCACCCCGTTCTTGCCCGGAAGGTTGATGTCCATAAGCACCACGTCAACGCTCATCGCGGGCAGGGCGTCGATAAAATCCTCTGCATTCGCGAACGTCCGCACCACGTGGATCCCCGGCGCGCGTTCCACCGTGCTCCTCAAGATCTCCCGCATCTCCTTGTCGTCCTCAACCAGCACAACCCGGATCACTTTCTCCGCCATGGCACTAAATTAAGACGTGGCGGCGGTATGGATCGAAGGGAAGGAGCCGGCCAACTGTATCGTTGTCCCTTCACCTGGCTTGCTCGCCAATGTGAAGGTGGCATTTAGGCGTTCGCTGCGCGCTTTCATATTGCGCAATCCATTGCCCTCCAGAAGCGACTCTTCCGGCGCGAATCCCACGCCATCATCCTGTACTGTCAATTGGAAACGAGTTGCGTCGGTCTCCAGTGAAGCTTTAATGCGACCGGCCTTCGCGTACTTGACGGCATTGTTGACCGCCTCTTTCAGAAAAAGGAAAATGTCGCGCTTGGTGGAAGGGTCTATCGGACGGTCCGGTCCTTCATGGTGAAAGCGAAGGGACCCAACGATCCCACTTCCGGCCAGCATCCGCTCGGCGTAGGAATGGGCATGGCGAACCAGGTCACCGACGGTATCATGCAAGGGGTCCACGGCCCAAACGATGTCGCGCAACGAGCCTCCTGTCTCCGTGGCCAGTGAACGCATCCGATCGACGACCTCGTTCACCTTGGTCGGTTCATGGGTAACGCGACGCTCCACCTCTTTGCCCAACAAGGCGATCTTCGTGAGCCCACTGCCGATCTCATCATGGATGTCCCGGGCCACGCGGGTGCGTACTTGTTCCGCTTCACGCAGTCGTTCGCTCTCCACCAACTGGGCTTGGGTGCGCAGGATCGTCTCGTTCGTTCGTCGCATGTAACGTGCGCGTGACCACAAGCCGATCGCAAGTAGCAGCGCAAAAACACCGGCCAACGCCACAAGGTTCCGCCGATTACGTTCCGCTGTGAGCTGGAGTTCATGATCGCGTTGTTCAAGGTGTGATGCCTCTACTGCCAAAAGACTATCGGCGATCTGTTTCTTGGCGAAGGTGTAGGTCATCTGCTGTCGGACAAGCGAACGGGTCTTCTCCCGGTTGAAGATCGAATCGTTCAGCGCAACGGATCGTACGTGATATTCGAAGGCGTTCTTGTGCTCACCGAGTTCTGCGGACGTTTGGGACAATTCACCCAAGGCATGGCTCATATAGTCCAGCGCACCCACCTCTTCGGCCAAGCGGAGCGAGAGTTCCTGTTGATGCAGCGCGTGGCGCAGCTTCCCTTGCGTCCGGTACACACGCCCGATGTTCAACCGCACATTGGCCATGCTCTTTTTGTAACCAAGTCGCTCATTGATCGCCAGTGCTTTTTGCAAACTCACCAACGCATCGTCATACCGGCCTTGACGTAGGTATAGGTCACTGTAATTGTTGTGCGAGATCGAAAGTCCTTCCTGATCATCAATCTTTTCGCGTAATGCGAGCGCCTTGTCATACCAGACCAGTGCTTCATCAAAGTTGCCCAGATCGGCATGTGTGAGCCCTAGGTTGCTATACGTCTCCGTAAGACCCCATTCGTCATTGATCCTCTCCCGAATGACCAAGGCCTCTTGGTTCTCGGCGAGCGCTTCGGAAAGATCCCCTTGTGCGAGATGGATCACGGCGATCGCGCTATGTTCCTGTGAAACCCCTCCCGGATCCCCGGCCAGGTCATACAAACGCATCGCTTCGAGGTAATAGCGAAGCGCGGCGGGGTAGTTGCCTTGGTCGTCGTTGATCAAGCCAAGGTTGTGATGGCTCGAAGCGATCGGGGACAATCTGCCCACCTCCATTCGAACGGCCAGCGCACGCTCATGGAATTGCTCCGCTTCCGGATAGATGCCTTGGTACCAACGGACCACGCCCATGCTATTGTACGCGTTACCAATTCCTTCCTTCCATCCGATGCGTTCCGAAAGGATGAGCAAGCGCTCGGCAAGAATGAACGAACTATCCAGGTCGCGGTCCCAGTAGCCACGGGTCAACCGGTAAAGCACTGCTGCGGTCGCACTGTCCTGTCGCGTATCAGAAGCCAGCACGGTAAGCAGGCTGTCCAGGTCATCTGTCTGGGTGCTCAACCTGTTCGCGCCGGTAAGGAGCGCCAAGAACAGGATCGTCACGAAACGGATCGGGCGAGAATGGCCGGTGAGCATGTTCGGGTGGTGGGTGCCGCGGATCGAAGATGTGCATTTGTGATCGAATGCTGCGATACAGGGTTGATGTAGACCCGATACCTGATCCCTATTGGACGGAACAAGAACGTGCGGCCGTCGTTGAGCGCGATAAAACGGTGGTTACGAAAGGTGCGGACCCAGCCGGCTACTGTAACGGTGGTTCCGGTGAGGGCTGCGTTGTCAAGGGCTTCTTTAATGGAGGTCATGTCAATGTCCGATCAGCGAATTATATGGCCGCCAAAAAGAGCGATCCCGCTGAACGGTCGGCAAAGATGCGGCTTCCGTTCAATTCAAGCCTTTTCCACGAAGTACATCTCCATATCTCCCTTACCCTTGGCCTGCACTTTGCCGCGCGGGGTGAAATGGAGTCCGGGACCTGCTTGCACCAGATCGTACGTGGCCTCGCTGATGTTCACATGCCCAACTTCTCCAGATGATTCCATGCGGCTTGCCGTGTTCACGGTATCGCCCCAAATGTCGTAACTGAACTTCTTCACCCCTACGATACCTGCTACCACTGGCCCAGTGTGGATACCGATACGGATCTCGAAATACGGGAGACCATTCGCGATCTTCAGTACTTTTCCTTGGGAGATGAAGTCGCGAATTTCCAGTGCTGCGTTGATCACATCGGTAGCGTGGGTCGTGTTCGGTGTAGGCAAACCGCCAGCGGCCATGTAAGCGTCGCCTATGGTCTTGATCTTCTCAAGACCATGCTTTTCGCAAATGTGATCGAACGCGCTGAAGCACTCGTGTAGATCGCGAACAAGTTCCTTAGGTGTGAGTATTTCACTCATCGCAGTGAAGCCTTTGAAATCTGTGAAGAGTACAGTTACCTGATCGATCTGCACCGCAGCGGCAGATCCTTTTGCTTTCAGTTCCTCGGCCACTTCTTCAGGTAAAATGTTGAGGAGCAATTCTTCACTACGAGCCTTTTCCTTGCTGATCTTATTTCGTTGGAAAAAGAATACACCCGCGAAGAGCGCCACCAGTGCGAAGCCGCCCATGAACCCGTTGCGGATCACTTTCTGTTTCTGGATCTCTTTCTGTTGAATGGCGGTTTCAGAAACGTGTTGAAGGCTGTCCGTGAGCGCGTGCTGTTCATAATTCCTTCGGAGGTCGAAGCCGATCACGGCGCGTTCATTCTCTTCGTTATTAAGGCTGTCGCGCAGTTGGGTAAAGAGCAAATGGGCCTCAAGCGCTTGCTCATATTTTCCTTCCCGTTGATACACCTTGGCCAACAGTTCAGCGGCATCGCGCATCGGGGTAATGATGCCTTCGCGACGAGCCAGTGCAAGGGCTTCTTCACCACTCTTGGCGGCCTCCTTCAAGTTTCCTAATTCCAGCAATGCCGAGCCGACATTCATGAACAACTGGCTACGTGCCCATGGATCCTGGCTTACCTCGGTATACCGCAGTCCTTCCTGGAACGTTGCCAAGGCTCGCTCGTGTTGGCCTGCCTTGCCGTACAATTCGCCGATATTGATCAGCGCTGCGGCCATGTTACGTTCATCGGCCAAGTCCTTGGCCAACGCGAAACCTTCGCGCAGGTTGGCCAGTGCCAGGGTCGTATCATTCAGTTCGCTATGCACGCCACCGATGTTCAACAAGCCGATGACCAGATTGTGGTACTCCTTCCTGCTGCGCAGGATGGCGCTTGCTTTTTCGAAGTGGAACAAGGCCTTCTTGAATTCCTTTTGTTTGGCGTAGATGGTGCCGAGATTTCCTTCCGCATTGGCAATGGAAGCGCTATCAGCGATCGCTTCGCCAGCGAGCAACGCCGAACGATAAGCATCCAACGAACGGTGCAGGTCCCCGCGTTCCAAATGCACATTGCCTATGCTGTTGTATGTGTTGGATATGCCTAAGGTATCGTGCAGTTCGGTTTGGATGGTCAGCGCCCTCTGCAACACGACAAGGGCGGAATCATACAGGCTCCCGCGCATGAGAAAGGCGCCTGTATTCCCCAACGTGGAGGCGAGTGTTTGCCGGTCGTTCAGTGCCTCGTAGATGGGCAGGGTCCGGGTGCTGTACTCTGCGGCTTTCAAGGGCTGCCCGCGCACATACCAGGTGATGCCTTGCAGATCCAACGCTTTAGCTGCGTACAACTCTTGGCCTGGACCAAGTGCGTTGTTATGCATGGTCTCGGCCAGCTCGAATGCGGTATCCGGCTGGGTATAGAGGTAGTTGTCCCAGATCCAATTGTAGTAGTCATCGAAGTAGGCGCTATCCGAAAGTGCCGCACGCTCAGGCGGCGGCGGCGGTGAGTTGGGTTCCTGCGCGGCTGTGCGTTCGATACCGAGGAGGACCAACAACAGAGCGAGCAATGGACCTGTGTAACGGTGTTTCATGGTTCGGTCCGTTTTTCGCGTTTGACTTGTAATTGTATCAGGAGCAGCGCATGTCGAGCCATTCGCCGAATTTAGGTTGCGGATACACACCGATCTCAACGGGCAATGATGAACGATGCGCGTTGTGCGCCGAACTCATCGGATCGGCAGCTGATCAGGTACTGGCCCGACACAAGATTTTCCGTATCCACGCGAATAGTGGTGCCTTCTTGTTGATCTCCCAGCCTTTGGGATCGAATGATGCGACCGGTGCCATCGATAATGTGCAGTTCGAGCGGTCCTGGCCATGGCGAGGACATGTACACCTCTTCCGATGAAGGCACGGGCCACACCTTCAGCGCGCCTGATCGGTCTGCACAACCAGCGACGCTGATGGTGGAATGCTCTTTCTGCGTGCCGTCGATATCCACTTGCATCAAGCGGTAATAGCGTACCCCATTCCCGTTCGCAGGATCTGTTACCGCATAGGCTTGGGTCTGCTGACTGTTCCCTGCACCGGCGACCTGTGCCATGGTGCTCCATTCCTGCGTGTTCTCGCTGCGCTGCAGCAAGAAATGGTCGTTGTCCATTTCTGTGGCCGTGACCCAGCGAAGGGTGATGGCATTATCCTCGCAGGAGGCGTTGAAAGAGATCAATTCCACTGGGAGCAAGCCACAATTAGGTTGCTGTACTTTGATCGCGGGATCCTGTTTGTCGTGTATCCCCATGTACATCCAAGGACCGAATGGTTGCCCGTCGATCATTGTTGCGGGATGGTGGCGCAGTCGCACGCGCCATTTTGGGAAGGCCGTTCCTACAGCGATCACCGCCTCCTTGATCTCTACTCCGGCGCTCATGTTCACAGTGGACCACGTGGCTTCTTGTCCTGTATAGGCCACGCTGTTGGTCACCGGTGTACCCATGAAAGGTGGCCCATGCGTAGCGATCTCCCAAACTAATTTCATCTTGCGTCGTCCCAAGTGCGATCGTGCGATCTGACCGATGGTCCATCCACAATTCGCATCGAAGGTGCCATTGCTGGTTTGCACCGGCGTTACTTGATCTGAGCGGTATTGCCGGGTGCGCTGGCTTCGTGTATCGCCACTGTTCCCTTTGAAGACGTTCACCCTTCCGCGATCGGTACTTAGAGGGAACACTACGTCGTAATCAGGGGCTCCAGCGATCACGTCACCGTACCCATCACCACTGTGCGACCCACCGTTGGAGACACTGGTCCCCATGCGCGAAAAGGTGTTGCTTGAGGTAAAGGTGGAGTTCGCGCCTATGGAAAGTCCCGTGGTGGATCCATGGTACACCATGATCCGTCCATTGCTCACTCCCGGGCTGCCGACCACCACATCACCGTATCCATCCTTATTCACATCGCCAGCCTTGGAAACACTGAAGCCGAACTGCGCACTGGTGGAGGTTCCCAGTGCCGTCCATGCCGGAGTGGTGGAGGGTACGGTAGGGGCCCCATGGAACACCAATGCGCGCCCGGCACCGTTAGCAGCGCCGTTGGGTCGACCTGGTTCGCCAATGATGAGGTCCTGATAGCCATCTCCATTTACATCGCCGGCGCCAGCTACGGAAGATCCGAGCGCTGAACCGAGGTTGGAGCCTTCTACCACCCAACTGGTTTCGAAGAAGACTCCAGCGGGATGACCTTTCAACAGAAAGGCCCTGCCACGGCCAGTTATTCCGGAAGAAGTCCATCCCGGAGCGCCAATGAGCACATCACCATAACCGTCACCAGTAACATCACCCACACCCGCTACGCTGCTACCGATGCGTGCATTTGCTTGCCCTTGTGTGAAGGTGAAAGCGGGTGCTGCGATCAGACCTAGCAAAGACGACCCCAAGTGAACATAGGCGGCCCCTTCCATCGTTTGACTGACGCTGTATCCGTTCGCACCGATCACCACATCGCTAAGGCCATCCCCGTTCACATCTCCAGCGGATGCAACGCTGGATCCGAGTGCGGCACTAGGAAGGTTGCGCTCAGCGATCCAAGGCGTCGTGCCCAGCCCCGCAGCAGAGCCAAAGTACACATAGGCAAGACCTTCTCCGGCTTCGCCGTTCGCTGCACCGGGTGCGCCAATGATCACATCGCTGTAACCATCGCCGTTCACGTCACCCGCAGTGGAAACGCTAGTGCCCAGAAGCGATAGTGCAATGTTGTTCTCAATGGTCCACGATGCTGCACTGGGCAGCCCCCCTGCGTTTCCGTAGTACACGTATGCTCTTCCTTCGTTCGTTTGCCCACCGTCGTATTGCGGCGCACCAACGATCACATCGCTATACCCATCGCCGTTCACATCGCCAGCGGCGCTTACCGAGGTTCCGAAGAATGCCGATGATTGTGTTTGGTCCAGCGTTCCGCTGGCCGAAAGTCCGTTGGGAGAGCCTTGGTAGTATGTAACATGCCCTTCGTCGAGCTGACCAATACTACTTTCCTTTAGGGGAGCACCCACGAGCACATCACTGTAACCATCCCCGTTCACGTCCCCTGCACCGGCTACCGAGGATCCATATCCAGCAATTGCCTGTACGCCACCGCCCGTCCACACTGGCGTTGCGCTCAACCCCGATGCTGTGCCGAGGTAGACATGAGCCGCTCCAGGCGATGTGGTAAAACCGCCAGGTTCACCGATGATCACATCCGCGTAACCATCGCCGTTCACATCACCTGCACAGCCCACGCTATAACCGAAAGATGTTCCATTCATAGTACCCGCCGCCAAGTCCATTCCCGTGGCTGTAATACCTAATGAGGAGCCGTAGAACACGAACGCGGCTCCCACTGTATTGCTTCCGTCGAAGTACGAAGGCCCGCCTACGATCACATCGCCGTAACCATCGCCATTCACATCGCCGGCGAAGGACACCGAAACCCCCATGAACATATACGTTTGACCGGATTCGTAAGTAAAGTTCGGCGTGGCGCTGATACCGGCCGCACTGCCATGATGCACGAAGAACCGCCCCTCCTCTTGTTGTCCGGCCGTCCAGTGGCCCTGCCCAATGACCACATCGCTGTATCCATCGTTATTCACATCGCCGGCCGAGGAAACAGAGTTTCCCAGAGAGCCATCATTTTGCGTGCCGGAGATGGTTGTAGTAGGTGTCGCCAATAAGCCGGTCGCACTACCGTGATAAATATATGCTCGTCCCCTTCTTGATGACCATTCGGAATCTGCGATGATCACATCGCTGTATCCATCGCCGTTCACATCTCCGGCAGTCTCCGCCGTGGTCCCGCAACATACTCCTCCCAGTGTAATGGTGGTGCCCGGTGTGGCACTTACACCAGTCGATGAACCATAGTGGATAAAGACGGCGGAGGAATTGGGTGAGTACGTTTCGCGCGTGATCACCACATCGCTGAATCCATCGCCATTCACATCGCCGGCGGTGGCAACGGAACCTCCCATGGCCACTTCCGGAGCAGTGCTGGTAATGGTGGTGCTTACCGAAACGCTAGGGCCATTGGGTGTGCCGTGATAGATGAAGACACGACCTCCGTTGGTGGCACCACCATCGTAGAAACGTGCTCCAATGATGATATCACTGCGCCCATCGCCATTCACATCGCCAGCAGTGCTCACGCTACACCCATACCACGCACCTGCTTGGTTGCCCTCCCCGGTCCAGGTGGCCAAGGCGCTCAGTGGGTCAATGGTTACGGGGTATTCGGCATCCGCATCGTCCACATGGAGAACGATATCATCCGCTTGGATACTCGCCCACGCATGCAAGGGTTCGTTGTTCGCATCCCAAGCAAGTAGGTCCTTGTACCATACTTCGGCTACCGGGTTGCCAACACTATCAATGGAACTGAAGAGGATATCATCCTCTCCTTCTTGGGTAACCATCAGATCACCATCGTAGCGCAAAGTCACGTTCAATGGTCCTGAACCCTCGGGTCTTTCCTTCACGAGAAAATCCTGACGCATACCACGTTCATCGTTCTCGTATTGGATCTTGAACGTGCCGTGATCGGCTTCGGCGTGGTGCTCGTTAGCGGTTATGGTCGCTGAAGGGGAAGGAGTCCATTCGTGATCCTGACGACCAACAGATCGTACACGGAGCTGCGTGCGCCAGCGATCACCCTCAACGCGTGGAGTAAGAGAGAAGCCATCGGTGTAGTAGCTGATACGGAGGTCCTGTGCCCTGTTCGGACTTTGCAAGCAAGCAGGCTTTTCTTGATAGCTGATGTGGTATTCGCTCTTTGCGATCCCTTCCTTGATCTGTGCCATGCGGTCTTCTTCGAAGAAGTCTGCTGTCGAAAGATCCGGTCGCTCAGGTCCATCTTGCAAGATCCGGGTTGGACTGAACGTTGCAAGCGGTTGCTGCTCAGCGGGATATGCGGACCCCTGTTCAAGAGCGCTCGTGGTCCGCAGTTCAGGGGTCGGCAGGAAAAAGGTGGTGAAGGCCAGCACAAGAAGCCAACGCCAAGCGGGATCCGCTGAAGCAGAGGGTAGATGACGCGTGCTTTTATGTCGTTCAGGTGCGCTCATTGGAACTTTCCGCGAAAGCAAATGGACGACCTTTTATTGCACTGTACAATACCCACTAATGGGTAGATGGTGCAGGTCTGTTTGGTGGTCGTGAAGAGGATCCAGGCAATTGGCCAACGAAGGGTGAAAGCCATTCCCAACGAGAACAAATGAACCGCCGCCCGCTGTGTTGGTGCGCCTAATTTTTGGATATGGCTTTGACCAGAGGTCATTATGTGGTACGGCGATCAACAAAGAACATCTCCATTTCTCCTTTTCCCTTCGCCTGTACCCTTCCACGTGGTGTGAATGTAAAGGCTGGTTTGCCGTGTGATGTCGAGGGGTCCGTCACTCCGCTCACGAACTCATAAGTGGCTTCGCTGATGTTCACTTTTCCCACTTCGCCGGATGATTCCATGCGGCTAGCAGTGTTCACGGTATCGCCCCAGATATCATACTGGAATTTCTTCACACCCACAATGCCAGCGACCACGGGTCCCGTGTGAATTCCGATACGTATTTCGAAAAAAGGGAGCCCGGCCGCGATCTTACGTGCCTTTCCTTCGGCCACGAAGTCGCGCATTTCCAAAGCGGCTTGGATCACGTCGGTAGCATGTGTGGTGTTTGGTGTGGGCAAACCACCGGCAGCCATGTACGCGTCACCGATGGTTTTGATCTTCTCGATCCCGTATTTACTTGTGATACGATCGAAGCCGCTGAAGCATTCGTTGAGATCACGGACCAATTCGCGAGGGCTGAGCGTTTCGCTGAGCGCAGTAAAACCCTTGAAGTCGGTGAAGAGCACGGTGACCAGGTCGATCTGCACAGCATCGGCCGACCCCTTGGCCTTGAGTTCTTCCGCGACCTCTTCCGGCAAGATGTTGAGCAACAATTCCTCACTACGCGCCTTTTCCTTGCTAATGCGATTGCGTTGGAAGAAGAAGACGCCGGCGAAGAGTGCAACCAGCGCGAAGCCGCCCATGAATCCATTGCGGATCACTTTCTGTTTTTGGATCTCTTTGTGTTGGATCGTTTTCTCGGCTGCGAATGTCAAGCTGTCCGACAAGGCGCGCTTTTCGTTCTCGCTCTCATATTCGAATCGGAGCAATGATCGTTGGTTATCCTCTTTCAACGAGCTGTCGCGAAGAACAATGAACCGTTCATACATCGCGAGCGCTTTGTTCCCATTGCCCATTGCCTTATAGGCTTCATGAAGGAGCTGCGTTGCATCGCGCAATTGCACCACACCTTGTATCGCCTCGGCCAATTGCAGGCCATGTTCTCCGTACATAACCGCCTTGCGGGCATCGCCACGCCGCAACCAGAGGCGTGCCAGCGAAGTGTAGGCCAAGCTGGCATTCGGGTTGTCCATGAAGCGCTCTGCAAGTTCCTTGGCGCGCATCAAATGGACCTCTGCTTCATCGAGCCTCCCTAATTCGACCAAACTGCTTCCCAACGTTACCAGAACGGCTGGCAGATCGGTTTGTGCATCGATCGAATCACATATTACACGACTGCTGTCACAATACACTACCGATCGGGCGTGGTTGTCCATGCGGCTGTAACAGCTACCGATGTTCAAAAGGCATTGAGCGGCATAACGTAATCGGCCATTTCGGCGATTGATGGCCAATGACCGTTGGAAATGGTCGATCGCCGGCGCAAAGTCATCTTGGAAGAAGTATAGCGTGCCGATATTGTTCAAGGCGTTGGCAACACCTAGTTCATCACCGATACCTTTTGAAAGGTCCATGGTTTTACCATATGCTGCAATAGCCTTTGCATGTTCTCCTTTCCGTGAATGGAGCACGGCAATGTTGTTCCAACAGTTGGCTTGGCCTTTGATCCGACCAATGGAGCCATAGAGTTCCAAGGCTTTCATGAATTCGGCATAAGCAGCGTCGTCCTCCCCGCGCCCCAGATGGACATTGCCCTTGATCAAATGGCCGTTGGCCTCGTGCCTGGGTTGTTGTACACGATGCGCAAAGCGTGCCAAGGAATCGGCCAAGAGCAAGGCACTATCGGGTGCATTGTCAACATACCCGGCCCAGATATAGTCGTAGAATGAGAAGAGCCTTTCGGTATCGGGTTGCAGCGGGTCTAGGATGATGTTTCGGAGGCTGTCCAAGTTCTGCCCATGGACCGATACACCGATAAGCAGATGGATCCCCCAGAGCAGGACCCTCTTGATCCTACTTCCGGATGGTGCGGCTGCATGAGTGGTTCCATGGCCGGTTGGTTGGACCACATGGATCAAGTTCCGTGTATCACTTCGATCAACCCTCATGCGTTCAAATTGCGATCAACGAAGAACATTTCCATTTCACCTTTTCCTTTTGCCTGCACTTTGCCACGTGGTGTGAACGTGAAGTGTTGATCGGACTTCACATGATCATGAGTTGCTTCACTGATGTTCACCTGCCCAACTTCACCGGAAGATTCCATCCTGCTTGCGGTGTTCACTGTATCGCCCCATATGTCGTACTGGAATTTCTTCACCCCTACAATGCCAGCTACCACGGGCCCGGTGTGAATGCCGATGCGGACCTCGAAGAAGGGCAATCCCGCTGCGATCTTGCGAGCCTTTCCTTCGGCCACGAAGTCGCGCATTTCCAAAGCAGCTTGGATCACGTCGGTGGCGTGCGTGATGTTGGGCGTAGGCAATCCACCGGCGGCCATGTATGCATCGCCAATGGTCTTTATCTTCTCGATGCCGAATTTCCCGGTAATGCGATCGAAGCCGCTGAAACATTCGTTGAGGTCATGGACCAATTCTCGTGGACTAAGCGTTTCGCTGAGCGCGGTAAAACCCTTGAAGTCGGTAAAGAGTACAGTAACCAGATCGATCTGCACCGCATCGGCTGCACCTTTGGCTTTAAGTTCTTCGGCCACTTCGGCTGGCAAGATATTGAGGAGTAGTTCTTCACTGCGGGCTTTCTCTTTGCTTATTCGATTGCGCTGGGTGAAGAAGACGATCGCGAAGAGGGCGACCAACGCGAAGCCACCGACAAAGCCATTTCGGATCACTTTCTGCTTTTGTATCTCCTTCACTTGCACGGCCATCTCCCCATCATGGCGCAGGCTGTCAGCCAGCTGTGTCTTTTCGAAAGTGTAGTTCATCTCCACGCGGGTCATCTCACGCGTGTTCTCTTTATTGGTGATCGAATCGTTCAAAAGGATCTATTGTTTAAAGACCTCGAAGGCCTTTCCGTTGTCACCTAGATCCGTATAGGCTAGGGAGAGCTCCTTGTAAGCAGCCGCTTCATCGGCTAGGTCATCATCCGCTTTCGCCATTTCCGCTGCTTCCTTCAACAATGGGATGGCCTTCGCCGGATCGCCCATCATTGTATACGTAATGCCGACCGCTATCTTATTCTGTATAAGCGTGTACGACGAGTGAGTTAGCGTTGCTGCCTGAGCGAAACTGGCGAGGGCCTCAGGGTAAAGCCCCATTTCGCGCTGTACGTTACCAATATCGTTCAGCAAACGGGAGGCGGTTTGATGATCTCCGAGCTTCAAGCACATACCGAGGGCCTCTTCCATAAATTGAAGTGCGAGTTCATGATCTCCTTTCACATGGCGGATCATACCGAGTTGACCCAAGGCATTTCGGATGCGGGGGTTCCCAGTTGCACGCATAAGAGCGATCGCCTTTTCCAAGGGAACGAGTGCTTCATTCGGCTGTTGCGTATCCATATAGATGGCCGATAAATTGACATAGCCATGCGCAAGTGTGGCAGTGTCCGGTACAGCCTCTGCAAGTTGTATTCCTCTCATGCAATGGGCAATTGCCTGTGGAAAGAGACCTTGAAGGTGGTAGGTCATTCCGATGCCGTACTCGGTTTCTGCTTCTGATATGGACTGCTTAAGGGAATGGTAGTGGTCGCGAAGGGGCTCCATGTAGTACCGTGCGCTGTCATATGCCCCGGACATGCTATGCAGCGTGCCGAGCATTCCCTTTGCCAAGATCATGCGTTCGCTTAGATCGTGTCCCGCGCAGAAATACACCAGGTCACGAACGGTGATCATTGCACTGTCTTCCATGCCCATACCGGCGAAATTTCTGGCGAGATCTCCCATGGCTTGGGCGCGCAAGGAGTCCGGTGCTTGGTTGTCCGATGCCGCATGCTTCAAACTATCCAGTACGTTCGGTTGTGAAAAAGTACCGGTTGTAACCGCAACGATCTGGAACAGAACGAGCACAAGTTGAATGTGGATGGAAGGGCGCATGTCATTGGATCTATGGGTTGGGTCTTATTGGAAGCCGAGCTTTTCTATTTGCGACCCATGGTCCTTGCCCTTCAAGAGCCCAGCGTCGTCTTGGTATAAAGTCTGCGATGTGTTCATGGCCGCATGCACGAGTCGGTCGAAGCCCGGGTATCGTCCATGTTCATATACATTGCGAATCAGAGGCAGTGTTCATATTCGAGAAGGGATACAGGACATGGTTCTACAGAAGCCTAGCTCCACTTACAAATGGACGATAACACAGCCATTGCGGCAATACCCCTTTAGTGGTATTTATCCGCTGGGGAATAGTGATTACCTAAGCGCTTGGCACGACCAAGACCTAAGCGGGGTCATTTGTGCAGGTCACGGGCCCACGCTACCGCTATTCTAATATTCCTCCAATTACATGCGTGGACAAGGTCATTTTCAGCGAATGTGTCGATGGTCTGCAACCATTCCAAGAACTCGGCGATCGCCCCGGCTCATTGCAACATGCGAACGCGCGTCGGCAAGCCATTGGACCCGTTCAATGAAGAATTCGACATTCTGTTAAGGGAGTTGCTCGTCCCTCACATTTGTCGCAATGGTGCCGCCTATGTTCACTAGGATCGGATCCCGGTCATTCCCCGTACCTGTGTACATGACCTGCCCGTCAAGGTTCACATCTTCACTGGAATAGATCCCGCTGATGACATTCGTCGCCACAGTGCCCCCGATCCTAGAGAGAATGGGGTCACGATCGTTGTAAGCGCCGGTGTATTTCAGTTGCCCATCCCCGAACACATCACCCGCCCAGAGCGCCCGCACCGTGCCGATGTCCTTTAGCGCTTGCGTGCCGTGCATCGGTGTGTTGGTCAGCGTAAGGTCGATGGACGTTGGTGTCGTGCCCAATGCGAACGTATTGGCGGTCATAGCCCCCAGGTGGTTGCGGTGGCGCAACACGACATGGTAGGCAGCTGGATCGGCCACCATGGACACGGGTGAGCTACCGTCCAGGTCCACTACATCGCCATCGCGCTGGATCAGGGCACAGCGGCTGCTCACCACAATGGTCGGATCACCTGCATCGCGTAGTTCTACCACCACCCAATCCACGATGCGGTCCTTGGTCTGTGGTGTCGTTCCGAAGGTTGATGCTGTCGCCGTCTCGCTCCCGCCCTCCACGAACCCATAGCCCAATGCGGAGTAGGGTTCCGTGGTCGGGATAAGTCCCGCATTGCGCAGGTCATCGCGCATCCGGTTGGTCGCTTGGTCGTAAGCGCCTTCGAGGAAACCGGTCAACGCCAATGCTACACGCAATGGTAGTAGGTAGGAATCCATCACATCGCCGCGCCCGTTTCCGCCGGAAAAGATGCTCGATGCCAGTAGCGGGTTCGAATAGCCGAAGCTCACATCGCCACGACCGTTGCCGCCAGAGAAGATGCTTGTGGTGAGCGGTGGTGCGTTGTAACCGTTGCTCACATCGCCTCGTCCGTTGCCACCATGGAAGATACTCGATGCAAGGACCGGTGCTTGGTATGCGTTACTGGCATCCCCGCGCCCAATGCCGCCGATGTACATCGGGGACCAGGTGCCATTCACGCTCACCTCATCTACAGCGATACTGGGTCGCGCGCCAACGCCGATGCTATCGCGAACGACCCACCGCACTTGAACCAGAGGTTGGTAGTCGCACTCCGCCGGTAAGGTGCGTGAGAATGGAACGGGATCGATCGGTGTGGTGACTGCTCCGGTCTGCGTGGTGGTCCCTGTGGCATACGTTGCACCCCACAGTGTTGTGAACGGACCGGTGGTCCCCACACGATACTGTAGCGTGGCTTCGTTCCTGCGCGTGTTCGTGGTGCCATTGTATGGATTGCGGATCGTCAAGAACGTGTAATCCACCTGGATCGCGAAGCGGTTGCTGGTAACAATGCTGAGCACCAGCATGGCATTGGTGGAGCCTGAGTTGAGCATGCCGAGGGCGCCGTTGTAATTGTGGAGGCCACCGCTGTTGGCGGCTGCCGTGCTGTTGGCGATCAGCGGCAGATCGGAGTTGGGTGCTCCCACCTCGAAAACAGTCGATGCGCCGCTCCCCAAGTGCCATCCCTGCCAACCTGCGGGATAGGTGGTACTCGCATGCGGCGTAGCACTGAAGTTCTGGGCGTAGGGTAGCGGCTGCGCGGCAGGGTTGGTTTGTGCGACCAACGGAACACCGGCCCATATGCCAAGCGCAAGCAATGCTGCGAACCGGATGTTGCTGGCTATGTTAATATACAGGTACATCGGGACTAGCATCAAGGTGCGGTGCGCACACCGCGACCACCACTGCGGGAATAGCGATTATTGGGCTCGGAACTGTATCGAACGGACACCTCATGGTCTGTGATGGCCTCACAACGAACGTAGAATCCGCTTGCGATATCGTCTACGGGCCAATTGGCAACGTTGTGTTTACCGAGTATGCTCAGTTCACCATTGCCATGCGCACCGGTGTAGCTCTGTCCAGCGGCATTGTGTATACCAACAGTGATCTCATCCACATTCCCGGTCAGTTCCATGGCGCCGTAATAACCAGATCCAGATGTCATTCGGCCTGTGGATAAGGGATTTGCGGCGAAGATCCCTGCACGCATCACGTACGAAGAGTTGAAATCGATAGCCATGCTGACATTGCCCGTGGAAGTAGAATAGCCAGAGCCAATGCCCTCCTCTGGTGTAAAGGCACTCGAGAGAACGTAATTATTCTGGTAGATGATCTGTGCATTGCCCCATGCGTATTCACCTGAAATGGGCGTCAATGGTCCGCGGCAGGATTTCTCGTATTCCAACTCCGTCATCAAGCGCAATCCGCTCCAATCCAGGTAGGCCGCCATATCGGCCGCATTCCGGTGGTTTGCCACCACACATTGCCCATCGTCGTATTCGCCACCAACTCCGTTGCCGTTCGCGTCACAATAGAAGTTCACAGGTGCACCTAAGGGAATCGTGGCATCGCACCGAATTCCATTGCGGGAAAACGCGTTCATGGATGCGGTTCCGGTAAGAACATAGCGGTTGGTAATGGTTCCGTTCAAGATGTTCGTTTCCACAAGGCCGGCTTGTTGTTCACGCGTCAACGTATTCAGGTGGTCCACACATTGCTGCTGGCTCAATTCGTACTTCATGCAATAGAACGCCCGGTAGCCCTTGGGGAATGCAGCCGGTAAAGTGCCACTCTCGATATCCAAGTCGGCCCAGAGGCCGGCGAACGAGCTCATGAGAATGGAGCCCGCAGATTGGATGTGATATGGACTTGAGCCGAGTCCGACCCGGAATCTGTTGGTGGATGTTCCATCGCCAACCCAGAAAGCTCCTTCGTTCACGTAGACCATTTCCACCGCGAAGACCTTCACCTCCACGATGTCGTTGGTCGCTATAACGCCCTGCGCAGCAAAATCCCATAGGAGTTGCACACCGTTCGCGGAGAAGGTCCCGGAACCGTCTGCGCTACGGCGGAGGAAAACGCCGATCACCGGGTTGTTCGTGGCATGGTACGCTGTGCCCGGAGTGAGCAACCCCATGTCGAGCATGCTACCAGATGGGGAGGTGTGCCCATTGGCAGCTGGTGTCACATGTCGCCATACACCATTGCTCTGTTTGAATTTAACGAACACCCAGGCGGCATCCCAGTTGGCTACGCCACCACCGCGCCAGCTGTTCTCCCAACTGATATCGAACTGCACCAATACCGTGCTGCCGGTGTTGTTGGTGAGCGTGGTGTTGGTGACCTGGATGTTGTTGGCCTGTGCGCTTTGTATGAGGCAGAGCGCAGCCACTGGAAGCGAACGGAGAAGGAGGGTCCTGATGTTCATGGTGAATGGGTCGAAGTGATCAAAGGGACGGCACACAGCCGTGGCAGGAAATAACCCGTTCGTAGTAATCCGCACGTGTGGCAAGGTGATCCGACCGCCTAGCGGAAAGCCCTTCACGTAAGAACCGCGCATGTCCGGCTCAATGGCCGAGGTTCGTATCCGCCCACGGGCGGAGCATGCGACTGAAGCGCTTTAGGGTCCTACGGAAGCAATGGGGAGCCTTCATTCTAAGCCTCTCGACGAAGAAGCCATCCACGGTAATTCGAGCGTACGATCCAGATCGCAGGCGTCGCTGCCGAACTTTCGAACGGTCAACCCGGCCCGGCGCCCGGATAGACCTTGCGCAGCGCTTCCATCCGACCCCTCACCTGCAACTTGCTATAGATACGGCGCGCGTGTACGCGCACCGTTTCAGTGCTTATGCCCGCCTTGGCCGCGATCTCCTTGTATTGCAACCCAGCAGCAAGGCCGTCCAGCACACCTTTCTCACGATCACTCAAGAGGTCGTCATTGATGCGCTGTTGCGTCTCTTTCTGGAAGCTGTTCACAACTAAACGCGCGATGGCGCTGTTCATGGGCGAACCGCCTTTGTGGATGTCGCGGATCGCTTCAAGGAGTTCTTCCGCGGTGGTGCCCTTGAGCAAGTACCCGGTGGCGCCTGCGCATAGCGCTTCGAAGATGTAGGCCGGGTTCTCGAAGATGGTGAGCATGAGGTATTGCACCTCGGGTTTGAGCATCTTGGCTTCGCGTACAGAGGCGATGCCGTTCTTGCCGGGCATGTTGATGTCCATGAGCACCACCTCCACATGGAGGTCCGTAAAGTGCTCCAAGAAATCATCCCCACTGGTGAAGGTCCGCACGAGTTGAAACCCATCGGCCCGTTCGACCCGGCGGCGCAGAAGCTCGCGCAGTTCATCGTCGTCCTCAACGATGGCGATGCGGATGGGGCCCCTTGCCATGTGGGCAAGGTAACGGATCTCTCCGTGCTCAGGGGCTCAGGGCCAGGTCCAGTTGTAACGTGGAACCTTTGTTACCGTCCATCTGAAGTTGCGCACCCATCCGATCCGCGCGGGCTTGCATGTTGGCCAAACCGTGGCCTGCCTTGGTGCCGGATGCGGAGAAGCCTATTCCATCGTCCTTCACCACCAGATGAACGGATCGGGGATCGGTATGAAGCACGACGCTGATGTGTTTCGCTTGCGCGTATTTGATGGCATTGTTCAGGCTTTCACGCAGGATCAGGTAGATATCGCTCTTGGTGGCTGGGTCAAGTGAACGATCGGGTCCGGTATGTATGCAATCGATACTGTGTTGCACCTTGCTCCACTTCAGCATGCGTTCACAATGCAAGCGTACACGTTCGGTAAGGCCTGCGAGGGAATCGTGGTGCGGATCGATGGCCCAGACGATATCGCCCAAGGAACGGTTGGCTTCACCGGCCACGCGTTCGATGTCGTTCGCCATGGCGCTCATGGCAGCCGTGTCTCCGGTGGCCAAGGCTTGCACTTCGCTGCTGAGCAGAACAAGCTTGGTAAGGTCGCTACCGAGCTGGTCGTGAACGTCGCGTGCAATACGCGTGCGTACCGCTTCGGCCTCGCGCAGTTTTTCCACCTCTATCACCTGCGCCTGTGCCGCTTGCACGACTTCGTTTGCACGGCGCACGGTCCGCAACCGTGCCCAGACCCCTACAGCGGTGCCCATGGCTAGTAAGAGCGCCGCGAGCAACCACGTACGCCGGTTCTGTTCCGCTCCCAGTTCGGTAGCATGTGCCAAGTCCGTCGCGTTCTGGTTGATGAGGTACGCCACACTATCTGCGCTGGTGGCCATTTTGAAATCCACCACCATCAGCGCCTTCTGCACATCCATGGCATGGATGCTGTCGCCGAGTGTTTTCCAGAGTTCGGTGATCCGTAGTTCATCGGCGGTGCGCCCTTGTCTGGCATAAAGCGCTTTCAGTTGGTGTGCTGCGCGCGCGCGTTCCACTAGCAGTGTTCTACCGTGGGAGAGTCCTAGCGCGCGTTGCAGATCGGCCTCTTCCTTCCTATAGTCACCCGCTTGTTCGAACAGTGCGGCGCGCATCATTAGGCAGCGGCTGCACCATTGTGCGGTGCTCGTGGCCTGTGTGCGCTGGATGCAGGTGTCGAGTTGTTGGAAGGCACGGTCCAAGCGCCCCATGGCCGTGTCACAGCGGGCGTGGACCAAGTAAGCGTAACCGAGCAGCGACGGCCCATCTACTGCATCCTGTTCGCACATCGCCTTCACGCTGTTCACCAAGGTTACAGCGTCCTTGGGCCTTGCTTGTGCAAGGCGTAGTTCAGCTAGTTTCATCCGTGCGGGCATGCTCCAGAACGGTTCCGGTGCTGTGTTGATGGACAAAACCAGGTGGCTGTCCGCGCGGGCTGTATCCCCTAAACGCATGTAGGTATCGCCGATGCGGCCCAGCATGATCGATACCATGGTTCGGTCATCGTGGCGCTTGGCCAGTTCAAATCCGGCCTTGTATTCCGCCATTGCTTTTTCCGGAAGGTCTATGTTGTTGAGCAGAAGACCGATGTTGTTCGCCGCGAGCAGGAGGAGTTCCGTGGCGTTGATCTGGAGGGCAACCTCCCTGTAGCGCTGGTAGCATGCTATGGCCTCAGCGTAGCGTTGGTCCTCCCAATGCACTACCCCGCGCTGGTTCCACACTTCGGCTTCAGTGATCGAGGCCTTTCGGCGCACTGTTTCCGAAGGGTGCTTTTGAAGGAGCTTGGCCAGCCGCATCGCCCGTTGCAGGTACGGGCCATGCTGCCGTGCGGTCGTGAGCATGATCCCGAGAGCGGCGTTCAAGCGCATTTGTGCAGTGTCCGACCGGGTGGTGTCCACAAGCGCCACGAGTGAATCGATATGACGCTGTGAGATGTATTGGGCGCGCAGGGATGGCGCAGCGAACCCTAAAATGCACAGGAGCAACGCGCACCGTGAGGCCAACCGATGGACCGCACTCATTCGCTGTACCGTCCCACAACTCTTCATCACGATGGCAATTCTCGGTTAAATGTATCCCGCGGATGTTCCTTGCAATGGAACTGCGTGCTGTCCGGCAACGAGCGGTTGTTGCTGGTGGAGCGGAAGGAGTCGAGATCCTCTTGTGCGTGTGAATGCAGTGGCGTGGTCACCACAGTGGCAAGGGCCAAGAGGAACAACAGTGCACGCATGTTCACAAGGTGGTGTGTTGCAATGCGGCTATCAACGTAACTAGCGTTCCACCGTTCGGTTCGCTGGAAATGAACAGTTCGCCACCAAGACGATCGGCGCGTTCCCTCATGTTGCGTAGGCCATTGCCGGTACGCAATGTGTTGAGGGTGTTGAAGCCTTGTCCGTCATCACGAACCTCGAGCAACGCATGGCCTTCGCGCGCCGTGAAGAGGATGTCGATGCGTGTGGCCCGTGCGTACTTGAGGGCATTGTTCACCGCTTCACGCAGGATCAGGTAGAGGTCGCGTTTCGTGGCTGGGTCGATACCGCGATCAGGCCCCTCCACAGTGCATGCCACCGTGTAGGCGACGCCTGTTTTCTCCAACATGCGCTCGCAGTAGGAGCGTGCATGGCCCATTAGTCCATTCAGGGTATCGTGCGCAGGATCCACCGCCCACACGATATCGCTCAAGGAGCGTGTCGCATCGCGTGCCACACGTTTGATCGCGTTGGTCGTTTCCAGGGTCGATCTCGTTGTCTCGTTGTGCGCGTTCACCTCATCGCTAAGCATCACCAACTTGGTCAGGTCACTACCAAGTTGGTCATGTATATCGCTTGCGATACGTGTGCGCACCACTTCAGCTTCACGGGTTTTCTCACTGTCCACGAGTTGCTGTTGCGCCGCAAGAATGGTGGCGTTGGTGCGAGCCAACAAGCGCGAACGGCTCCATATCCCCAATGCGATCAAAGCGATCAATGCAGCGAAGGCGATGATCAGGATGGACCTGTTCCTTTCGCTTTGCAGATGAGTCCGGTATAGCAAAGCTTCCCTTTCCAGATCATTCACATGCGCCAAGCTGTCGATCAACTGCTCCTTGCGAAAAGCCATTAACAGCATTTCGTCGCGGCCGGACATTTGCTGTAATTGTTCTTGGGCCCGCACCCATTCGTCGGACATGGAAAGGGCTTCCGATACGCGCCCTTGACCCCTATATAGTTTTCCAAGTAGCGCTGTTATATGCAGAACCGAACCCTCGTCGCCCAATTCGCGCGCACTTCCGGCGTTCCCGATCGTACGTGCCAGCTGGAGCGCGTCGAGCCATTTGCGTTCTGCCTTGTGGGGTTCACCGGCGCGGAGTTCACCTTCACCAACGAGCGCCATGCATGTACAATAGGCGGTCTGGTCACCCATTTCCTTGCCGATATGCTCGCACTCCAACGCGGTCATCAGCCCATCGGAATTTTGGTCCATGGCATAGTGCGCCCGTGCAAGAGGCGCAAGAACGGGTAGTTGGTCCCATGGGTTCGTGGAGCGTTTTGCAATGGCCAAGCTTTCGTGCAAAAGAAGGATCACGTCCGCAGCGTTCCCGTTGAGGGTTGCGATCCTCGCACGTTCGTTCAATACAGCGGAACTGTCTGCTGGGTTGCGCGCGTTGCAAGAATCGAGAAATAGTGAAGCCGATAGGAAGTCCCCATGATCTGCAGCGCAGGCGGCCAAGTGGACAAAGGATTGGGTCGCAATGTGTGGCCGATCGATAGCACGAGCAATATGGCGTTCGTTCTGAAAAGCGGCGAACGCCTGATCATGATCCCCAACTGCACGAAAGAGGATCCCCAATGCATCATACGTTTCAGCCAAGGCGCCTTGCGCACCGATAGTTCCGAATGCATCGATCGCAGCATGGAACGAACGCAAGGCCAACGGAATGTTGCGTGCGAACTTGGCGTGGTAGCCCGTGAAGAAGTGGAAGGCTCCGCGCGCATGAACGGCACGCTTGCGAACCGCAGCATCATCGCTCTTGAGCAGTTTGTTCGACAAACTGTCCAACCGCTGCATGTAAGGGAAGGCATTGTTGGAGGTGTACCAGGATTCGCATGCCGAGATCAAGAGTGCGAGTTGGATGGTGTCCTCAGCAGTGCGGTCCATCTGCTTGATCACTGAGTCTAAGCGAGCGGGGTTTTCTTGGGCATATGCACCACCATTGCTCCATGCGGCGAACAAGGCCAGTAAAGCCACACCTATGGTTCCGTGAATGTTGCACATCTTAGCTCGAACAGAAATGGTCAATGGCCATTACTGATCGTTGGAAATATTGGGATCGAAGATCGGCATGGGTTCCCGATGTTCCATGATCCACCCCTTTATTGAAACCTATTTTTCTGAACGACTCGCGTAGATCGAAGGAGAACGAACCACTCGTTCCCATTCTTCTTGGATCAGGGCATGAATTACGAACGGGTACCAGCATCATGCAAAGCGATGAGCCGATACCCGTTCGGGAGATGAGCTGGATCAACGGCGCAAGAGTTCTTGCACTTGCTCCTTCAGCGCATCGATCTGTTCCTGCTGCGCTTCGATCAGGGCTTGTTGTTCTTGCATGCCTTTTACAAGAGGAACTACGAATTCCGCATAGCGTAGACCGTACAGCGAACTGTCGTTCTTTGGTGCATCAACCCCGCTGAAATCATAGCCTACCGTTTGCGCCGCCTTTTCCACGTCCTGTGCTAGGAAGCCAGAGTAACGGATGGCCTCCTTTTCGGCGATCGCCTGATCGACTTCAGGATCGGAAACGCGTACGTCATTTCCATCTTTATCCTTTTCGATGCCCTCTTTCAGGAATTCGCGCAGCCCTGTGACATCATAGGTGTAGGTCATCGGTTTCAAGGCAAGGATGAAATCCAGCCCCTGAACATCGGTGCGGAGGTCACGTTTGAATCGAGCATCACTCACCATGGTGAAATTTACGGCACCGTTGATGCTGGTGACAAGTGTGTTGCCGACACGCACCATGTTGGTGGCTGTGGGGCGAGCGTCGTAGCCAAGAGCCGTTGTGTTTGCAATGTTGTCCACCGAAGGGCCTGCACTGCGACCGACGGCAGTGTTGTTGTGGCCGGTCGTGTTGTTGCTGAGCGTGCCGAAGCCGATGGCTGTGTTGTACCTCGCAGTGGTCAGGAGTCCACCGGCATCGTAGCCCAATGCGGCATTGTATTCGCCGTTGCCGGTGGTGAGCTGCAAGGCGAAAGTGCCAACAGCGGTATTACCAGCACCCGTGGTATTGTTGGCAAGGGCACTTGCCCCAACGGAAGTGTTGTAACCCCCTGTGGTATTGTTGCGCAATGCGATTGTTCCTACTCCTGTGTTGTACGCACCGAGCGAGTTACGCAACGCTTCAGAGCCAAAAGCCGAGCACGAATAACCAGCGATGTTGGCGAACAGCGCTTTGCTTCCAACTGCGGTATTGTAGTATCCCGTTGGAGGAGGGAGTTCACCCGTGAGCGGTCCAAGTCCAGCCGCATTGTTGAACAATGCACTGTCGCCGACCGCAACGAGGTTGGATCGAATGTTGTTCCTGCGGAGCGCACCCATGCCGACCGCCACGTTGCTGAAACCCGTAGTGTTTTCGTACAGCGCCCTATATCCGAGTGCCGTATTGTTGGAAGCAGTGGTACTGAAAGCGAGCGCTGCCTGGCCTAAAGCCACGTTACTATTACCGGTCGTATTCGTGATGAAGCATTGATCTCCAATGGCGGAATTGCTGCTGCCGGTGGTGGTGTTCTGCATGGTATTGCGCCCGATCGCCACATTGGCGATGCCCGGGAAAACTGCCTTGCGCAGGGTATTCGAGCCGATCGAAACATTGCCTTGCGTGGTGGCATGTCCCGCTCGTTGCGACTGGTATCCAAGCGCAACGTTTGAATTATCCGGTATGATGCAACCGGAGAATGTACCGTTCACCCTGAAGACCAGGGGCTCCGCATCTGTGGTTCCGATGAAGTTAGTGGTTGTGTCCGTTCCTGCATTTCCGAGCAAGGCCCACCCACTCCCGCCACCCGCGGGCCCAGCAGGTCCAACAAGAGAAACGCCTGTTCCCCAAGCTCCTGCTGTCTTCGGACCGTAGAGGAAGTTGGTTGCTGTGTTGATGTAGAAATCGCCATTCGTACCGATGCCTCCTGCTGGGTTCGTATTTCCGTTAAGCACGGTCTTTCCATCCAAGCCATTGGTGCCATTCGTACCGTTTGTTCCGGGTGCTCCTGGAGCACCGTTGGTTCCGTTGGTCCCGGGTGTGCCAGGTGCGCCGTTGGTTCCATTCGTTCCATTTGTTCCGGCAGTTCCTTGCGGCCCTACCAATGAGGTGCCTGCTCCCCAAGCGCCACCTGACTTCGGTCCGTATAAGAAGTTTGTTGCGGTGTTGATGTAGAAGTCACCATTGGCTCCGGTGCCTGCAGTCGGGTTTGTGTTTCCGTTCAATACGGTCCTTCCATCTACGCCGTTGGTCCCATTGGTGCCATTGGTGCCCGGTGCACCTGGAGCTCCGTTCGTACCATTGGTTCCGTTCGTTCCCGGTGTTCCGGCCGTTCCTTGTGGTCCCATCGCTCCTGTCGCTCCAGGATTTCCCTGCGGTCCTTGCGCACCTGTTGCTCCTTGTGGTCCGGTAGCGCCGGTTGGTCCAACCAATGAAGTACCTGCTCCCCAAGCACCACCGGTCTTGGGTCCGAAGAGGAAATGGGTCGTGGAATTGACATAGAAGTCGCCGTTGGCACCGACCCCGGCCGCTGGGTTGGTTGTACCGTTAAGAATGGTTCGGCCATCCGCACCAGCAGGCCCTTGCGTTCCGGTGCTACCTGTTGCTCCGGTAGCACCCGTTGCTCCTTGGGTACCGTTGGCACCCGTCGCCCCAGCGGGTCCTGTTGGGCCGGTCGGTCCAGCAGGGCCTTGTGGACCGGCAGGACCTGAGATCGAACCGACATTCTCCCACGTGTTCGTGTTGTCACTCCATACATACAAGTTGCCATTCACCAGATAGGCATCGCCTGGATCACCGGTGCCGGGTAGTTGGTTCACGTTGGTGAGTGATCCGAGAATGGTAACGCCAGTTCCATCTTGTCCTGCCTGACCTTGAGGTCCTGCAGGTCCTGTTGGTCCGGGATTTCCTTGCGGACCCTGCGGTCCGGTTGCACCAGCAGGTCCAGTTGCACCTGCAGAGCCTGTTGCTCCAGCAGCACCGGCAACCCCTTGCGGACCTTCGGGACCCTCAGGTCCTTGCGGCCCAGGCGTATTGCTTTCCTCCGCGAAGAGCGCGTAGGGTACGCTCAGCAACTGCGAAGTGCCCATTGCAGTGCCGTTCATGCTGGTGCGCACGAAGTAGGGTCCGCTGCTCCAATCGATCCCGGCGAAGGTGCCGCTCACCACGGTGCCGCCACCGAGGGCAACGTTGGCAAGTCCGAATCCATTTGTGGTTACGGCGTGGTTCTCATTGTACACCACCGGTCCGGTGGATGTGCCTTGTAGAACGGCCAATCCAAGCGTTGCAATGGTGTTGGGAAGAATGGCTCCCCCGGCATCACGCAGGATGGCTTGATAGTTCATGCGTTGCGGCACTTGGGCGAAGGCACCGCCGATGAACGCAAAGGAGAGGAGAAGGAGGGTGAGCTTTTTCATGGCTTAGTGTGTTACAGAGATCTTGAAGGATTTGACATCGCGTTGGTCGGCTGATAGAACGCGCAGGATGTACCCACCGCTGGCGTAGTGTTCCATATCCAGTTCGGTGATCGTCGAATTGATGCGTCCATCAGTTACCTGTTTACCGGCTGCATCAAAAAGCAAATAGCGTTCGGCCCTTGACGGATCATCCATTGCGATGTTCAGGATATGCCGAACGGGGTTGGGATACACGTTGATCATGGGACCATCGACAACATCCTCAACATCAATGGTGATGTCGACCCAAGGTTGCTGAAAGCCTTGTGTGAGCGTGTTGGTCGGACCTGATACGGTGGCATTGATCGGTTCGCCGATAGTGACGCTCATCGCGTTGGTAGGCGATGTGTAGTCGCCACCCCCGGAAGCGATCACCTGTTGGGCAAAGGTTGAAAGAGGCGTGCCAAGAGCTAGAAGGAGAAGGGTTCGAAGCATGAGGGATATGGTTTTCGTGATAACGACACGAAGTACCGGAGACCTATCAATGCCGACAATACCACAAGAGTAGTACGGTCGTTGCCCACGTTCATTGTACGACCACCGGTGCCGCTTCGGTGATGCGCGATGATCCCCCATCAGCATATACGGCCTTCACGGCGTAGGTGTAACTGCCCTTGCCGGGTACTCTGATATCCACGAACGTGTTGTTGCCTGCCGGTGCAGATCCAATGGTGTTAGCAGCTGCACCATCGCGCGAGCGATAGATCACACAGTGCTTCACCTTTCCTGAAGGTGCACTCCAACCCACCTGTACCACTTCGTCCATGGCGGTGGCCACTACCTGTGTAACGGCATCGTGTTGCGCACGTCCGGGCAGTCGCACCTCCAACGGCACCGAACGCGGCGAGTTGTTGCCTGCACTATCCACGGCTTGCATCGTATAGGTATAAGCTTGCGGCGCGATCACGGTGTGGTCGGTCCAGGTGCGTGGCGTGCTGCTTGCGGTCCAGTTGATCACTTCATGCCACACGGTGTCCGCTTCACTTCTGCGCAAGAGCTTGTGCCGTTCGACATCAGGGCTACTGCTCGGCACGAAATGCAATACCACGGCACTGTCGTTCACCACATAACGCTCGAACACGGGCGCCACCGGTGCTACAACATCGGGCTTGCGCAATCGGAGTGTCGCGCTCATATCGCTATGATTGAAGTTGCGGTCCACGGTAACCACGCGGTAGAAAATGTCCTTCGTCAAGGTGCGCAGTGGAATGGTGTCGTGGAACACGGTGTCTTGGATCGGTTCCGGCGAAAGGTTGTTGAAGTTGTGGTCCGAAGCATTGGCGAAGAACACGCGGTAGCCCAGTATGTCCCGCTCACTTCCCAACGGCCAGTGTACGGTTACCAAGCCCGTGGTATCGATGTTCCCTTGCAATTGAACGGGTGGTGCAGGTGCAATGGAATCAGCCAATGCCCCGTAACCGCTAAGCGATACGGACTCGTTCCCAGCGGTGTCCACGGCCACAACACGGAAATAGTTACCGTCGAGCAAGTACGCGCTGGTATCCTTGAATTGGCGCGTCCCTATGGAAAGCAGACCGCCGTGTATGGGAGCATAGGCTGCCTGTGCGTGATACGTTTTCTCAACGCGGAACCCCTTGAGGTCGCGTGCGCCTTCCGGCTGTTCCCAATGCACGACCAAACGACCTTGCTCATCCTTCACCTCCTTCATTTCCGGACTTGGTGGTGCGGTACGGTCTCGACCCATCGCGGTTATCTCTGGTGCGCTTGAACTCACCATGCCAAATGGTGTGATGCCCAATACACGGTAGCGATACGATACATAGTCGCGGGCAATGGTCGTATCGGTATAAGTGAACCGAATGGCCTTTGCGCGCTCGTTGTCCATGGGTACGAAGGGACTCTTGTTGAGTCTTTGCCATGCTCCGGAGCCTTGTGCACGTTCTACCCAGTATGCTGTAAAGACGCCAACCACTTCTTCACGATCCCATTGGATGCCGATACGTCCTTCTCGTTCATCTGCTCCTAAGGATGGTCCAGCTGGTATAGGTGCAACTCCCATCCGACGATCCACGGCGATCACCGCCGTATCCGCTCCAGCGGGGTCGAGCAGGATAACGCGATATAGGTAGCGACCGTTCTCGTCGATGTCCCTATCAACCCAACGATAGCCTAGAGCGTCAGCCATCCGCGGGTCCACATCGGCGTACAATGCGCAGAGCGACCACCTTAACGTTGCTTCGTTCGCAGCGTCCTTCATGGCTTGCAGATCACCCGTGTTCGGTCGCATGGAAGAACCGTAGAGTGATTGTGCGATCACCGGTGCATAAGGATGGTCTGCACCGAAACGGGCCTTTAGTTCCTGTAGCGGTGAAGGCCGCAGTGTGTCCATGTTCAAACGCACGGGCGGCGGTATCGGAACAGCGCCTACATCCACACGTTCAATACGGCATCCGTAGAGCGTGAACCGCTCCCAGGCAAGCACCGTGGTGGGAGCCCATCGCACGACGATGGAGTCGGATGCGTTCAGCGCGGTGGCCGCGATCCGTTGTGCCTTTACGGCCACGGTGGTGATCACCAACAATGCGAGTAGGAGTGTGTTCCGGGGAGTAGCCATGTTCAAGGACTGATCTGAATAGCGCCACCACCAGGGATACCTGCACCGGCTGGCGTGTAGGAAGGAGGTACTCCCGTAGAGAGGTAGTATGTGGTATTTCCGGAATTGAGCGGTGGTGGAGAAACGCCAGCATCCAAAAAGGGCTTGCAACTGGGTGGTGGGTTGAAGAGGAACATCGCTCCATAATTGGTTCTGTACAACAATTTGAAAGTGCTGTTCTCGAAGGCCACAGCTTTGCTGCGCAACGGTTCCGGCATGCCCAGCTCGGCCACGGGGTCAAGATGTCCGCAATGGGATATGGCATCCGCACTGATCGTTACCATTCGTAAATAATCGCTGCGGGTCTGTGTACCCGTCCGCACATTGACACGCACCGCTGTTTGGGGGCCGCCCGCATCTCCGGGGAGGGCAACGGCCATTCCGGAAGTTTGAGCGCCCCACGGTTGGGGAGGCGCGGTCTCGCTTTCAGTGAGCGCCCCGCGTACGGGGTTGTACGGATGGAAGCTCACGGTATGTACCGGAGGAATGCCGATGTGGTCCGGTGAATCCTGATAGATAGGGATGCCGAAGGAGTTAAACTCGACCGAGCGTGCCAAGTCCAAGTTGCTACAGCCCCGCTGTTTGATGCCGGCGTAGTAGTCGTAGATCAGGGGTTTCGCCCAGTTGTTGTTCCACGTATCGGTGCGTGCGTCGTCCATTTTGATCATTGGGGGAATGAAGCATTCCGGAGCGGGACGATACTGGTACCCGTTCACATCGAACACGTCGAATTTCTCACCACTGAACGATGGCGAAACGGTTTCTCGTGGTGGCACTTCGGTCGTCTTGGTGTGCTCCACAGCGATGGCCGTGAGTGCTGCAGCCTTGGCTGTAATGGTGCTATACGCCGATGTGGCGAAGTGGTAGGTGAACAATAGCTTTTCGTTGCCGCGTACGGAGTAGCCGCTAAGTCGCCGCTGATGGATGTTGGCCATTCCTCCATGATAGCTTGTCGTACTGGCATAGGACATGGACATCGTACTCATGTCAAAGGCTGCGGACGTTTGCTGTCCGAGACCTCCACTCTGCACTGTGCTGTCGCGTGATATGAATTGCATGACGTACTGCCTTCCGTTCTGTAATTGTGGTATGGCAAAGTGTATCCACGTCTTTCCGCCACCATGATCCACATCCGCATCGGTGGTTATGGAAGTTCCGCCCGAATGTGGTGTGATCATCATCTTGTACACACGCACCTTGTTCGCGGGTAGGGCTGAGACATCGAACAGGTGGTCCGGGCCATCGAGTTGTTGTTTGCATTGTATGATTCCATTGCGGCATTCATCCTGCAGCAGATAGCGCTGACCTACGAATGGATAGGTGTAGTCGAGCAGATCGGTGGTCAGTACTTTGATGCCCGCGCCCGTTTTGAAAGTGACGGTTGAATCCCAGAGTGCTGCTTCTCCACCATTGTTGGCTGTGGCCCAGTTATTGGTCACGGCGTCCTGCTTTTCCACTCGCAGCTTCACGGTGAATTTGTATGTGGAGTTCGCTGCGAGTGCATCATTCGGTAGGAGCAATACCTGATCCTTGCTTGCGGCGATCTCCGTGGTCCCATTCCATTCCGTACTGCCCTTCTTCAGGATCAGGTCATCGAGGATCAAGCGGTAGGTGTGCCACTTTGGAGTCCCGTTCTCTTGGATCTCCTTTAATTGGAAGGGTGTGTTCAACTTCATGTTCAGGACCACTTCGGGGGTAACACCGCAGGACACCGCAGGAAGTAGGGTGATACCCGTACCATGGTGCGGCGTAATGTCACCGATAGGGTCCAAGCCGGCCAAGGCGCTACCGCCGAAGGCATCGCAAGGTTCGCCCGCTTCAAAGGGGAAGGTGAACGAACCATCCACCAGCCCGCCAAGGATACTGTATTGGCCACCTACGGCACCCTTCACGTATGAGGGGTCTGCGAAGCCACCTTCCAACATGGCCGCGGCCGCCATGCTCATTATTTCGTAGTCACCCTCGGCGAACCAAACATCGATATGCAGGCTCACCGATCCGCTCAGATAGGCATATACCTGACCTGTGGCGTAGAATCCAGCGATGCCAGGATCCGGGTTGTCAAGGCATTCCAATTCATCGGCAGGGGTGAAGGCCATGTCGAAACCGAGACCGGCCTGCAAGCTCATGCGCAAGAGGTAGAAATCGAAATCCTGATCGAGCGCGGCACGTGCACCGAAGGCTATCCCGCTTGCGTCGCTCACATCAGATCGATCGAAATAGCCGGGTGGCAACAAGGCGAGAACAGCGGCTGAATCCGGTAGTAACGAAGGCGGTAGGTCCAGCCCCACCATGAAGTAGGCCGTTGCCGTGAACAGGCCGTTGAAGTTGAGGCTGATCGGAGTTTGTGGTGTGCCCACGAACAAGTGCCACGTATCCGGATCGATCAGCAATTCCAAGCTGCCTGCTTTGTAGCTCGGTCCCGTTCCTACCAGTACGCCACCGTGCAACTTCACGAACATGTTGAAGTTGGCTGTGAAGCGATCATTTGGAAAGTCGAACGTGATCCTGCCATCGCCCCAGATCGGCGCATAGTCTTGTTGATCGGTGGAACGTTCTCGCATGAGGTACACTTTACCGTCGAGGAAAGCCGTGCTCACGCCACCGCTTCCACTAAAGGTCATACCTGCGGTGAGTTCACCGTTGTAGGCTCGCCCCGAAGCGCCATCACCAAAGATCACCGTGGCCTTGAAACCGAAGAGCTCGCTGGCTTTGGGTCGGTACACCACGTTGCTCAACGTAAGCCCCGGAGTATAGGTGTCATCGTCCTGGTTGGCCAAGGTGGCTTGTGTGATCTGAAGCGAACTGGGTGGATCGCTCATGCGTTCCATGTGGTACCACGCACCGCCACCAAAGCCATAAACATTGAAAGCGGAGCCCGGCGAGAATCCGTTGTCCTTGGCGATCATCGCATCGGCGAACCAATAGCGAGTTCCATTCACCGTACCGAATTGTGCTGCGGCCGCCACCTCCAATGCGCCCTTCAGGAACCATGCGCGAACAGCTCCATTCATGCCATTGCCATAGACAGGGTCATCATGGTACCAGCGCACGCCACCTATGATCTTGACTGCACCGGTTTCTCCGGTGATCCCGATCGAGTCCAATTCCACACTGTGGTGGCCCCATTGGTGGATCGCCGTGGTGTTCAACTGCCCCAGCACGGCGATACGCGTGGTTGCTACGAAGATGTTCGTACTACCGCTCAGGTCCAAGTTGATGTCGAAACCGATGCCTGCCATAACGCCACCTGTGGAATTTCGGCGTTCAGTGGTTACGCGTGTAATACTTACCGGAAAACCGCCAGCACTCGGTGTTGTCGTTGGGCCGGGCGCATCATCATCGTCCACTTCCGTGCCGCCGCCCATGAACTTCTGTGGGCTGGCCAGCGAGAACACGCCGCTCTGGTCGATGTTGGTGTACGGGTCTTCGGTGCTGAAGGTGAGGTGCTGGAAGGCGATGTCACGAAAGTTCACCTTCAAGGATGCGGGCATGTTCACATCGATGCTGAGCTTGCCGTTCAATTCGGCGGTGGCGCTGTTGCCTGTGTTGGCATCACCGAAAATTGCGCGCACGGTGCTGGTCTCCAACAGTTCAATTTGGCCGATGTACATGGGTATGTTCAGCATTCCATCGGGATGCAGAAGGAATTCCATGCGCAGGTCGTTCGTGGTAGGTTGATGCTGGATCATGCCCGAATACACCAACAGCGTGTCGGAGAACGGCACGTGTATCCGGCCCTTGAACCCGCCTTGCACGAAACTATTGAGCGCGATGTCGGCCTGTAATGTGTCCAAGGAGAAGCCCCAACCGTCGAGAGTTCCTTCGTCGGTGTCCAAAAGGTTGGCGATCTTGAACGATGCCGATAGCCCTTCACCGAATCCATATACGAGGTTGTCCACTTGTGCTGTGGTGCGTCCCGCGCCCTCGAACCGTTGGATGGTGTTGGGTAGGCGCAGCATGGCGCGTTTCACATACACGCCGGTCCATGCCGGATCCAAGCTGCCACTAGGGTCGAAGTGCTCGCTGTTCAGCAGGTGGTGTGCCGGTAAGCTGATGTTCGTCGGGTTCACGTAACTGGCCAGATCGAGCCACGCTTCCTGTACGTCGAAGCCCCACCCTTTGGCATGTGTGAGGTGGAAAGGGGTGTTGAGGTCCAACCGGCCCATGATGCCCGCGCGGCCGGTGCGAACGCGCAGAGCCCCGATCACTTTTTGCGGGCCATCCTCACCGTTCGGCAGGTCCTCGCGCAGCTTCTCGCGATCGAACCGATACTCAAGATCGAAGGTCACCGCACGGAAACCTTGGCAATCCCATGCAACGAAGGTTCCACTGTCTTGCACGGTTGTGAACCCGTCGGCAAAGCGTGCACCCTTGAATTTCAGAGTATCAGCACCCAAGGGAATGTTGAGGTCTCCGAGCAGATAGAGCGTGGCTTCATCGTACACATCGCCGATACCTCCGGGGTGGAATGGGATCGCCATGTTTCCAAGGCCAACGGTCTCGCCGAGTTCATTCATAGGGAGCGCCATGCCAGCATTAAGGCGTGCAATGGTGTCAGTGAACTGGATGCCAAGGATGCCGATCACGATACGACCGGCTTCTGTCTGTTTGTCTATGCCGATAGGTAGACCCATGGGTGCCGATCCACCGAATTGGCTCACCAAACGACCTGCTGTGTTGAGGTATTCATCAAGGTCCTGCGCTGCCTGCGGGTTGAAACCACTTGCGAGCGAAGTGCCTTGTATCCATGCCGGTGGGATCACACCGGCGTTGTCGTAAAGCCCGGTCACATCGCCCGTGTACATGCGTTTCTGCGCGTTGATGTTCGCGCCGCTGAACTGCACTCGCAGTTGGGCGCGCATTACCGGGACATCGATCAGGCCTACCCCGCTAGCTAGATCCCCACTGTGGGAGATCGTGCTCACCTTCATCTTGAAGAGGCCTACTTGCACGGTATCGCCTACCTACGTGGTGTTCACGGACACTCGCTGTGCGGCAGGCGTGGGTGATCTTCGGCTCTCGGCAAGGCATTGTGCGGGAGGTATTTCTTCTTCTTCCGTCGTTGTGGTTCCGCCTTCGCCGCCTTCGCCATTGCCTTCACCAATGGTGAATTGCCAAGTGGGGCTTGTTCGGTAATGTGGTCCGAATTCTTCGTTCGGTTCGGTCAGCCAAACCACACGCCAGTAGTACGTTCCATCAGCATTGGGTGTGAAGCTGAAATCCACTTCCTTGTACAATTCGGCGATCAGGCATGCTTCATTACATCCTTCGTTGAGCAGGCTTGATAATTGGCCGACCCGTGAACTGGTCGTCGCCTCACGAATGGCGAAGTCGGTGGTCTTTGAAACATCCAAACGCCAACGTTGGTAGATGCGGCCATCCGTTTGGGAGCTCTCTCCGTCCACGTTCTGTATGATCGGGAAGGGTGGCAATAAGCGTGTAGGCTGTTCAGCGGTCTTGAAACGAAGTTCCACGGGTGCATAACCGCTCACTTCGGGGTCGCCACCGTTGCGGGCGAGTTGCGCTTCGTTGGGTGGAGCGATCATGCGCGGCACACCCATGCCACTCGCAAAGCCTCCATCGATATGGCCCGTAATGGGGTCTCCACTGTTCGGACTCAAGGTGATCTCCGCACTCAGCACATGCTCTTCACCGGAGTCGAATCGCATAACTCCGGCTTCACCGGGCCGTTTGTAGATATTGATGTGCCGTGCTTGATCTTCGGTCACGGGGATCATCAGTACCGCTTGCTGCGAAAGCTGCGGCCCACTGGCCCACACCACCTCCCGCTCATACGTTTCCTGTTCGCCACCCACATGGATCAATGTGAGCTCACTGTTGAATTGCGTAATGTCGCCGCGGTATGGATCGAAGCGCGCAACGATGGGAAGGAAGTCCCATGGTAAAGTGTCGTTCACCATCGGGTAGGCCAAGGTGAAAGCGCCCGTGCTGCTCCAAATGAATGTACATGGCTCGCTCCAACCGTTGTTCTGGAACACGTACTGGCCATTGATATCAACAGCGCGCACATACCATGCATATCGCCTGCCGTTCAGCAGCGCGGGCATCAATTGCGTGTAGAGCACTTGCGGTGTCATTACGTCATCCTCCCAAACCGGATCGTTGGAGGTTTCCAATGCGGAGAGTGGATCGATCATATCGCCTTCAGGAAGCAGCACCAATTTGAAATGGTATTGCATCATGGCGCCAATAGGCGGTCCAGATGGAAGGATCCAGTTGAATAGAGCTGTCTGTGGCTCGGCAACATTCAGGGTACCTCCGCATGTCGGGTTCAACAATTGCGGCGGTGGTGGGTAGGTGATGGTGAATATGTTAGAGCAACCACTACTCGGTGCGCCTGCGCTTAGCGGTTCGTTGGTTGTGTAGTCGAAGGCTTGCAAGCAGAGTTGATAGTCGCCTTCAGGCAATAAGCCCAGACGAATGTCCTCTTCAGAGATCCCTTGGTATTGGACCTGACCGGAGCTGTTGGAAACGAAGGGCTCCAGGTCGGATCCATTGAGCAAGGTGAAGCCGACTGGAATGTTGAGAGGTGGAGCATTCCACGGCTGGCCGCCTTCAATGCGCACAGAGATACTTCCGTCGAAGGTGTTAATGCTTCCGGCGAGATAGATGTCATGCGGAACGGCGTCGAGAAAATCATTGTGGATGAGCACCGAGATCTGCCCCGGATTCTGGAAGTACTGCACATAGTTCGCCGTGTATGGTGGGTTCACCGTTGTTTCCAGGATGAGTGGATCAAGTTGGGCCCGGAGCAGGCTGGAGTTGGCCAGCACGAACGCAGCGATGCACAGTCGAAGTAGGGGTCGGTGGATCATGGTGCGTCAGGTCTTGGGTTGGAATACGAACACGTAACCGGCGAGAATTCGCACCTCGGTGAATTCGCGTGAAGCCACGAAGGTGGTGCTATTGAAGAGTGCGTTGGCAGTGAGCTGGAAGCGGTGCATGGCCGAAACACGATACTGCCAAGTGGTGCCGGCGTTGATCGTATTGCCCGCGCTGTTGCCGTTCTGTATGGCAGCGTTCCATGATGCGTTCACAGAGGCCGTGAGTTTCTTCTTCGCCATCGTCTTGGCCAGCCCGACAGAGGGACCGACCAACAGGTACTCGTTCGTTGCGCTGGTGTTCCGGCTCATGTTCACGCCACCGCTTAGACTAAGGTTGTCTGCATGGCGAATTCGGCTCAGGTAGAGGTTCCCATAAATGACTTGGTTCTCCGAAGAGGCAAAGGTGTTGTATGGGTTCAGGTCCTGTAGCTGTTGCAAACCACCTGAAAGTGTGACTGTGAACGTGCGTGAAGTGTTCGTTCGCATGTACCGCTGGGAAAGGGTGAAGCTGCGGTTTACTTGTGCTACGCGGAATGTGTCGCTCAGTACCTGGAGTCCGGCTTCCTGGGCAATGCCGTAATTGCTGAAGTTGAAGTCGGCGCCGTAGCTTCTGGATGGATTCCAGCTCACCGCTGCCGAACCGATCCGCCGGATGCTGGTGAATAGTTTGCGCCCGCTGATGTTGTCCTGCTGCTGCCCATAACTTCCGCTAAGGCGCACCTTGTTCTTCCAGAGGCGAATACTGGGAGCAATGGTGATCGAGCGAAGGTCTGCAGCCTGGTAATAGGCTCCAAGCGAACGGTAATCTGGATCTACTTGCTTCACTTCACCACGTAAGCTGAAGATCTTATAGGCGTATGTAAGCGAAGTGTTACCGGCGAAGAGGAGCTTGGAACCGAGACGGGGATTGAATACGCTACGGGCGAATTCAGGAACATCGCTTCCACCGGCTTCGCGTACGCGTATGTCTTCGTTAAGGGCACTGGCTCCCAGGTCGAATTGCCATGTGATGCGTTTGCCAAGTGCAAGTCGGGAGCTGATCCCCAAGGCCACATTCTCCTTGGGTGCAGAAGCGAGGTCATATTTGGCCACTGCGGGTATGGATGTGGTGTCGTCCGCTGCGCGGAAGAACATCAGGTCTACAAAGTTGCGTCGGTTCCCCGCTCCGATCTTCACACCGTAACCAGTACGTTCATAAGCGGGTCGTGGGGAGATAGCGGCCAGCGTATCCTGCGCTACCGATTTGTTGAACCGGCCATAGAACGCAGCGAAGCGGAATCCCTTAGGTTCCAATTCGATCCCTGCCCCGAAGAACTGAAGACCCGCCATGGTGTACGGGTTGAACCGGATACTTCGATAGCCCAGATGCAGTTTGGCCCATTTGTAATAGGGGCTCATTCCATAGCGATTGAAGGGCTGGGTCCAAGTGCGCTGTTGGGAGCCGACATTGAAGCTTACAGGCACTTGCCAGCCGTATATGCTGAAGGTCACAGAGCCGGTGGTGTTCCACCAAAAGGGCTCGTTGCGTGGGGTACCATCGCCGCTGTAGAAGTAGGGGCCGCCCAAGAGTGAAAGACTTCCGTTCACCCGAAAGGGCTTCTCCTTGCCTAAATTCCCGAGGTCCTGTGCCGTAGTCGTAGATGACAACACCAACGCCAATACGACCAAACCCAATTGGCAAATCCGAAGTATCCGTGGTTTCTTTAGGTCCGCCATGACATGGAACAGGCATCAGCCTGTGCATGGTCAAAGCAACCGTTACCGATCCTTGCCGACAATAACACTTTAGTGGTATGGATCAGCTCCTGCCCGGATACACCTTCCGGATGGCTTCCATGCGCGAGCCTACCTGCAACTTGTTGTAGATGTTGCGTACGTGTTTGCGCACGGTCTCGGTACTTATCTCGGCCTTGATAGCGATCTCCTTGTACATGAGCCCGTTTGCGAGTTGGTCCAACACGCCTTTCTCTCGCTCGGTAAGGGCATGGTCCTGGATCGCAACTTTCACGGCCCCTTGGAACGAATCCACTACCATGCGCGCTATGCTCGCGGACATGGGTGACCCACCGGCGTGAAGTTCACGGATGGCTTGGCCCATTCTGTCCTCGCCCGCACTCTTCACCAAGTAGCCTGTAGCACCTGCGCAGAGGGCTTGGAAGATGTATGCCGGATTCTCGAACACGCTGCTCATCAAGTACTGGGTCTGTGGCCGTTCGGTCTTGGCCTGGGCGACGCATTCAATGCCGCTCATTCCGGGCAATCCGATGTCCATGATCACCACATCGAGCAGGAGTTCCACGTGTTTTCCCAAGAACGATTCCGCATCGCTGAACACCCCGGCCACGCGCAGTTCGGTGTCGCGCTCCAACGTATTTCGGATCAGTCTACGTAGTTCTGGATCGTCTTCGACCAAGGCAATACGAATGGGCTGTTGACTCATGGACCACCACCGGGGACGACCGGTTAGCTGTCCAATATAGACGATCCCCCGAAATAGCGAAGGAACACGCTGGAATATCGCCAAGAGCAAAGGATTTGGCGAGGAATAATTCCGCAGTTCCAAGTCCATTCGACCCGCTTTGGCCAACATGCCTATGCACCCCATATTCGTGTTAAACCCAAGTAGGTAATGGCCCGTGCATATGGACTGAACAGCCATGGTCCGGAGAAGCGTCAATTTCCACGGCTGCACCCATGGAGGCCGCTCTGGAACGTAAGTTCCGCAGTCCATTTCCAGCAATGGCGGTGGTGGGGTCGAAACCTGACCCAAGGTCCTTGACGCGGAGGTCGAAGTCGGAATTGGTGGTGGAGAGCGAAACGTCGATCCGTGTTGGTCCGGCGTACTTGAGCGCGTTGTTCATGGCTTCTTTCATGAAACGGAGCATATCTCGCCGCCATTCGGGAGCAATGGGTCGGTCAGGCCCTTGGTGCATGAACTCCATGGTGCCCATTTCGGACCCCTCCAGCATGCGCATGGCCAGTGATCGCGCATGGTCCACTAAACTGCGGACAGTATCCGAGCCCGGGTCGGTTGCCCACACGATATCGTGCAACGCGGCATTGGCCTGCTGTGCTGCGGTGTTGATACTCGCCAAGTTGACCAGGGCCGCTTTCGGTTGGTCCGTCAGATTACGCCGAACCTCATCGCCGAGCAATTTGATCTTGGTGAGCTCCCCGCCTATTTCGTCGTGGATGTCGCGTGCGATGCGGGTGCGGACGACCTCGGCCTCGCGTTTCTTTTCGCTGGTGACAAGTTGGTCTTGCATGCGCATGAGCTCATCATTCTTGGTGCGCAGCGCAAGCGCGCTTTTGCGCACGGATCGATAGGAGGCAAAGAGGATCGCGCCAAGCAGAACGACCAGTGCGATGGTCACGAAAGCGAATCGTTTCTGCCTGCGTTGATCCTCGATCTTCTGTTGGGCCAGAACGACTTCCGCCTCATGTTCATACTTCATCCGTGATTCGGTCACCTCTTGCACCTTTGCCAGGTCCAAGTCCGCCACCATGGCATTGTTCCCGCGTTGCAATGCGGCCATGGCTTTGTCCATTTGGCCAAGACCTACAAAGGCCAATGCGCGCTGCTGTTCGATCTCGGCCATGTCCGCCGGGTTGTCCTGTGCCAGATCGGCGGCAATGTCCAATTCGTCCAATGCCGGGTTGAATTGTTTGTGGATGATCATTGAACCCGCTAATATTCCATGATACCTCAAACGACCGGATGGTCCCATCTTGTTCGCGAAGGGGGTTGCGGCATTGATATGCGCATACGAGCTATCATATTTCCCTGTTCGATTGTTCAGTTGGGCAAGATTGAGATGTGCAGCTGCGATCATTGCTGGAATATCCAACTGGATATACGCGGCCAAGGCGCGACGTAAATAGTACGAGGCACTATCGTAGAGATCCACGTTGGTGTAGGTGCCGCCCATGCTCATCAGCCCCAAGGCCAGTTCTTGGTTCATGGGGATCCGCGTAAGGAGCGCGATCGCTTTCCGGTTGTATCCAAGGGCTTGGGCGGTATCGTTCATTTCCCTGAATGCATTGGCCATTTGAAGGAGTGTGGCACCTATTTGCAATGTATCCTTCAACTCCTCGGCAAGCCGGTGTGCTTGCTGCATGCACTTCAAACTCTCGTCGTATCGGCTTTCAAAGAGATGAAGTCTCCCTTGCTGTTTGTATGCCAGGATGAGTTGTTGCCGCACACCGATCGGCGCATTTGGAAGTTTGTCCAATTCCGCAAGTATTTGAATTGCTCGGTCGGCATGTACCATACTGCTATCGTATTCGCTGGCCCGGGCCTGGATCGCTGCCAAGCGAATGTGCGATCTGCTAAGGATGGTATCTGAGAAAGACCCTGTTGCATGGATCCGTTGGATCATAAGTGCCAAACTGTCGGCCTGACCAATAACGTTAAGGCCGCAGAAGGCCAGTGCACAACAGGTTGCGATACTTGCTTTCGACATGTTACTATGCAGGTGCGAGGAAGTAAAGATGTGAGGTCCGCTGAACAGAAGCATGGGAGGGAAGAGTTTGGTTTCGGACCCAACAAGGAGGACGAAGGTCAACATCTTGTAACAGGGAACAAATACCACGCAAGTAGTAGCACGATCGTTCAAGGCCAGCTCTGGGATGAACGGCACGGCGCAATGAT
>Ga0154020_10000190_pt1 | contig 72140 bp, 61 predicted proteins | sample Klosneuvirus_201_FD_109709 | JGI IMG/M metagenome (GOLD analysis project Ga0154020, IMG submission 109709) | Active sludge microbial communities from wastewater, Klosterneuburg, Austria - Klosneuvirus_20160825_MG | ecosystem: Engineered > WWTP > Aerobic digester > Activated sludge | place...
AGCGCCAGCGCCGGCGCGCCCGGCTGCTCTTCCTGCGCGGCAAAACTGAGCACGTCGGTTGGGGCGTCCACCCCGCGATAGTGGGCGTTCAGCGCGCGCACTTCTTCATCCGTCGTCAGGAATATGGCGATGGTCGCTGGCGCCGGGTGAAGTTCTCGCAGCGTGGCCTCAACTGCCAGACGCAGCGCCGCTAGGTCAGCCTCTTGAATCTCGGCGTGCAATTCTTCGTCTACTTCGACGGTTATCGCGTAGAGCGCCATTGTTTCACCCATCCATTGCTGCCGGATGTTGCGTGGTGGGCAGCGCCGGCGCGGTTTCTTCCACCCCGCCAAGCTCGCGTCGTGGTGGATGATAAGACGTGGGGCCGGCGCCATTTTCGTGCAGCGTCGGCGGCTGTGCATCCACCTCTGGCGTCACAGCATTGTCCGGATATTTGATGCGCGGGTGATGCACTCCCTGCAATACATGCAGGAACACCTCCTTGACGACTTGCAGTTCCTTGAAGGTGAGATTGGACTCATTCAACTCACCATTTGCAATTCGCTCATCGATGAGACGATTTACCATCAATTCTAGTTCCTCGCGGGAGGCGGGGCGCATCGCACGCACCGCAGCCTCGCAGGTGTCGGCCAACATCAAAACGGCGGTTTCGCGTGAACGTGGATTGGGGCCAGGATAACGGAAATCTTCCTCGTTAATTATCTCATCGTTTTCGCCCTGACGCTGCGCCTGCAGATAGAAATACTTGACGAGGGAGCGGCCATGATGTTCGCGGATAAAGTCCTGGATGCGGTCGGGCAGTTTGTATTTCTGCGCCAGATCGACGCCATCCTTGACATGGCTGATGATGATCTGCGCGCTGGTCAGAGGATCCAACTTCTCATGGGGTGAGGAGCCATCCAGGATATTTTCGGCAAAGAAATAGGGGCGCACCGTCTTGCCGATATCATGATAATAGGCGCCGACGCGCACCAGCAACGCATCCGCGCCGATGGCGGCGGCCGCGCGTTCGGCCAGGTTGCTGACCAGGATCGTGTGGTGGTAGGTGCCCGACGCCTTGAGTAGAAGCTGGCGCAACAGCGGATGGGTGGGACGGCTCAACTCGGTCAACTGCAAGGGCGTCGTAATGCCGAAGATGTTGCCCAGCACAAAGTAGGCGATCAGCGCGATCGCAACTGCCAGGCCGCCATTGACCGTCGCGACGATCAACATTTCGACGAGCATGGTCGAGCTATAATTCTCGAAGGGGGCGAACATTGCCACCATCACGGCCAGATTGGTAATGCTCACCGCCAGCCCGGCCCACAGAAAAAACGTCAACCGTTCGGCGCGGCCCACCACCAGCACCGCCATAATCGCCCCAAGCGCCTGATAGATCACGACCGCGGCATTGGCGGGTAGCATGTAGAGCAAAGTGAGCGTAAACATGCTGATCAGCACCTGCGCGACGCGTAAATCGCACAAGACCGAGACCAGGATGCCGTACGCTGCCAGTGGAAAGAAAAAGGGCAACCACGGGTGATTGACCATCATAAATTTTGCTGTCAGCAGCCAGATCACGGTGATCACCAGGAGCAGCGCCTGCTCGCGTGGGTTGGTGAGCAGGCGTCTGCGCACCCGGATCAGCGTCCCAATTGTGGCTGTCAACAAGACGATCCCGAAAATGACGCTGCGTATGGCAGTCCAAAAATCCCAAGTAGACTGAAACCCGCTCAATATGCTCAGTGCTTCGGCCTGGTCGGCAGTGGCTTTGTCGCCGCTGCGAATCACGGTCTCACCCTCGGTCAAAGTAGCGAATTGTGGAGAAATGGCGGCGCTGGCTTCGGCGCGCAGCGCCGCGGTGCGTTCCGCGTTATAGAAACTGTTGGGAAGAATCAGGTTCTTGACCAACTGGATCACGACATCACTTGAAACATCGTCAAGTGCACTGCTGATGACGCTTGGTGCACTGCGGCGCGCCTGATTCACGGTTGACTCGCGAATTTCCATGCGCATGACGCGATCCAGTGCGATCGGCACCTCGCGCACCACCTGCGCCCATTGTTCGTCCGACAATGAAAGAATCTGGACGACAGTTGCTGCATCGATGCCCAGCGCATCGATTGCCATCAAATCATTTGTCTGGCGCGCCAGGGTGTCCTGCTGATGCGTGCGAATTTCGGTTGCTTGTTCCAACGCTGCGCGCGCCAGCGTCACCTGTTGACGGCGAACGGTTGCTTCCTGGGCGTCGTATTGATCTGGCGTCTGTTGGGCGGCGCGTTCGCGGGCGCGTTCGGTCAGCACCTCGCTTTCATAGGTAATGCGTTGGGGTGAGACGAGCGTGAACGGGGCAATGTCGCCGGGCTGCAGGAGCAGGCGGCTGCCATAGGGAAGCCGCCAGGCAAGCAGCCCGACCAGCACGATGCTCAGCGACAGCACCATCATGAGCGGGAGAGCAAGTTGACGCAGGCTATCAAGATGAAAGGCGCGCCTGAACTTCGTCCAGATGCGCCGGATTGCTTCTGTCATGAGTTTACTGCGTGAGAAGGCGACGCACGACCTGATTGACGGTCTTGCCATCGGCGCTTGGCCCGGTCCGCGCCAACACGGCCGGCATGACCTGCCCAAGCTGCTTGACGGACGTGGCGCCGAGCTCCGCAATGACCGCACGCACAATGGCTTCGATTTCTGCTTCCGAAAGTTGTTGGGGGAGATATTGCAGCAACACCTGATATTCCGCCAACTCCGATGCTGCGCGCTCGGGTGAGCCGAGTTTTTGGAATTCGTCGGCGGCGTCGCGTCGACGTTTGGCCTCGCGTCGCACGATCTCGACAACATCCGTTTCAGAGAGATCATGCATCTGCGCGCCGCTTGTGCGCGCTTGCATCAAGGCCGTTTTCAAGGCGCGCAGGGTCAGTTTTGCCGTATCATTGCGGTCGCGCATAGCTTGTTTCAAATCGGCGTCGATGCGTTCCGCCAGTGTCGCTGCCTGTTCGCTCATCATGATTCTTTGCCGGACTGATTCCCTACGAATCAACGATAGGTGACGCACGAACATTATACCTCTGCCAGTCCTGATGTCAATTGATCGGCGGGCAACCGGAAACGCGCCAAAATTGTAGAGCACATCCTGAACATTTTTTCGGCTTGATGAACGCGTAGGTTGTGTTAAGATTTAGCCATGCCTATTCCGCAGTCGATGGACGAAGAAAAAATCTTGACGCCTGCCCATGAGGACTATGTCAAGGCCATCTACATGCTCTATTCGCGCGGCGTGGAGGTGACCAATTCGGCGCTGGCCCACCAACTCAAGGTGGCGCCGGCGTCCGCCACCAACATGGTCAGGAAGTTGAGCGATCTGGGATTGGTGACCTACGAACCGTACCAGAGTATTGCCCTCACCCCGGCGGGCGAGCTGGTGGCGCTAGAAGTGCTGCGCCATCACCGGCTGCTGGAACTCTACCTGCACGACAAACTCAACCTGCCGTGGGAGATGGTGCACGAAGAGGCCGAGCGGCTCGAACACGTGCTCAGCGAGGCGCTGGAAGACGCCATCGCCGCTGCGCTGGGCAACCCGACTGTCGATCCTCACGGCGACCCGATCCCGACTAAGGACGGCAAAGTCGAAAGTGTGGCGGGGTTGGCGTTGAGTCTTGCCGAACTCAAGCACCCCTACACGATCGTGCGCGTCCTGCTGCAAGATGCGGAGCGGCTGATCTACCTGGGCGCGATGCAACTTTATCCCAATGCAACGGTGACGGTGCTCAAACGCGCGCCCTTTGATGGCCCGCTGCTCATCGAGGTGGATGGCGAGCATCACGCGCTGGCGCACGATCTTGCCGAGTGCATCATCGTGAAGTAAGGCGGATCTACACCCAGTCTACCCGCAGCAATTCAGCGGTTTGCGCGCTATGATCTGCCACAGGCGCGCGATGTCACGGTACGGTGACCGTTGCCCCATCGCCAACTCCAGCGCCAGCAACTGGACAAAGCCTTCCTCACTAAACTTGCGTTCATCATCGTGCAGATAGTCGTTGACGCAGCGCACGCCATAATAGTCGACCGGGACGAGACCGGCCGCGGCCAGCCTATCCCAGAGCGCGGGCAGCTCAACCAGGTGAACTTCCGCGTCAAACAGGATAGTGCGATGCGTCGTCGCGTCGAGGCTGGCGCGCGCCGCGCGCAGATCGTGCTGCTGCAGCGCCTGGCGCAATGCTTCGGACGCGGGGTTGGGGACGAGCAGCGAAAGCCAGCCGCCTGGACGCAGCGCCGCGGCGCTGGCGTGCAACAACGGGGCCGGGTCGCGTAGATACTGAAGCACGTTATGGCAGAGGACAAGATCGTAGCTGTCTGGGACAACCGGCAGGTCGCCCGCGCCAACGTCGGCAAGCTGCACATCGATGCGATCCTGGACGCCTGCTTCCGCCGCACGACGCGCGGCTGCGGCCAGCATTTCAGATACGTAGTCGAGAATCAGCACGGAGTGGCCCTGCTTTGCCAGCGACAGCGCGTCGCGACCATCGCCGCCGCCCACGTCAAGCACGCGCAGCGACGCACGATCCCCAATCAAGCGTTGCAGATTCGCCTCGACCAGCAGATAACGCAGACGGTTCCACGGCTGCTCCTGGCTGTGTTGCCAGGCGGCAAATTTGTCGGCGAAGATGGAAGGATCAACCCCTGCCATACAGCATCACTTCCTGTCGCGCGCGCACCACTGGCCATTCGTGGTCGAGCATCCGAAACCAGGCGGTGTCGCGACTCTGGCCTTTGACGATCATGTGCTGCTCCTGGATGCCCTCGAAGGTGAAGCCCATGCGCAGCGCGGCGCGGCGTGAACGCTCGTTGCGGCTGTCACACTTCCACTCGACGCGACGATAGCCCAACCCGAAGCAATGGCCGAGCATCAGATAAGTGCTCTCCAGATTGGCCTGCGTGCGCTGCACGATAGGGCTGTACCAGATGCCGCCCAACTCGATGCGCAGATGCGCCGGCGCGTTGCTCATCAGGTTGACGACGCCGACGGGCAGGCTGCTTTCCTGCTCGATCACACACAGAGCGAGACGGTCGGCGCCCGCGATCGTCTCGTCGATGTAACGCTCGAACGCCACGGCATTGGCAAAAGGGCCGGAAAAGAGATAGCGCCAGATGAGGTCGTCGGCGTCGTAGGCCGGGTGGGTGCGTTCCGCCAGCTCGATGGGTGCGCCGTTGGCATGTGCAAACAGGGCGGGCGCATGGTGCGGCGCCAGCGGCGTCAGACGGACAAAGCGGCCATCCAGTTGCACTGGCGCCGGCTTGAGGGGCAAGCTATGGCTGCGGTCGAGAAGCTCGGTTGGTAATAAGGTCATCAGGCACTAACTCCTTATGCTGAAGCACTATTTTGCGTCGAGTGGCATCGTCATGAGCAGGATCTGCCGTCGCTTGGCCTGCGCGTCAAGGCGTTCGGCATCGGTCAGTCGAAATCCTGCGCGTGTGTAAAATGTCACCGCGTCCTGGTTATCGGCATAGACGCCGACGATCAATGTGGTCGCCTCGCGCTGGATCGCCCAGGTGTGGGCATAATCGACCAGCGCCTGACCGACGCCGAGTTTGCGATGGGCCGGCGCCACCCAGACCGCCAACATCTCCGCGCCGAGTTCGGTCAGGATACAGGCCGCCATCGCACAGGGTTCACCCGCCACCGCAGCAAAGTAAGTGACGCCGTCTGATTCGCCGGCGCGGCGCGCTGTGATCTCCATCCATTGCTGATCGGGGCGCGTCACAACGTCGGCCAATCGGGTTGTGAACGCATAGGGCGCATCCGCCAGCGCGGCCAGCCGGATGCGTTTATGGATTTCCCATTGCTCGGCCTGTAGCGGCCAGATTTCGACCTGATGATTTTGAGGTTTCATCGCTGTGCTACAAGATCTTCTTCAGAACGCCCAAATCGATGTTGGCGCCACACAAGACAATAGCCACTTTCTGATGCTGTCCGCGCTGCGCATCCTTGCGGTATGCCGCTACTGCCACTCCCGCCGCCCCTTCGATTAACTGATGCTGCGTCTCCGCCACCAGACGCACCGCGTCTGCGATTTCGCTTTCCTCGACCAGAATCCAATCATCGACCACGCTTTGGCACAGACCCAGGGTGATGGCGTCCGTCTCAATGCCGCCGGCGCTGCCATCCGACAACGTGGGCAACGACTCCCGTGTCACGACCTGCCCGGCGCGCACCGACTCCCACATGACCGGCGAGTTCGCAGGCAGACAACCAACGATGCGCACCGGACGCCGTGCATAGGCGCGTGCGTTGCCTTTGAAAAAGGCGCCGATCCCGCCCACCAGTCCGCCGCCGCCGACGGTGACATACACGGTCTGGACGCCGGGCAAATCACGTGCGATCTCGGCGCCCACCGTGCCTTGCCCGGTGATGATGTCCCAGTCGTTGTAGGGGGAGATGTACACCTTCCCTGTCTCTGCCGCAAAAACGCGCGCCGCCAATTCGGCGACGACGCTGTCGGCCCCGTGCAGGCGCACTTCGGCGCCCAGCCGCCGGATCGCCTCCACTTTGGTCGGCGCCGCGTGTTCGGGGACGAAAACGATGCCGGTCGCGCCCAGGCGCCGCAAGGCATAGGCCACCGCCGCGCCATGATTGCCGGAGGAGGCCACCACCACGCCCCGTTGCAATTCGTCTGGCGTCAAAGATAACAGCTTGTTAAACGCACCGCGCAACTTGAAAGAGCCGGTAATCTGTAGATTCTCTGCTTTGAGATAGACGGCGTCACCGCCTAGTTGACTGAGCGCTATCGATTCGTCCAGCGGAGTGCAACGCACAAAAGGCCGGATGCGCCGCTCGGCAAAGGCGATGGCGCGTTGCAGATCAAGCGTCACGCCGTGCCAGTTATTGGACAGGGTGATTTTTGACGAAGAGGGCGGCCAGTACCAGGAAAGACGCATGATCTGCCCACCTTTCTGTGCGTTTTTTCGCGCCTTTTTCTCCATGTCTGCTCTTTCCGTCCTTTTCATACGGTTTCATACGGCTATTGGGGATGCACCAGCACCTTATCGACGCGCCTGCCGTCCATATCCACCACTTCGAGTTTATATCCGTCAAACTCGACCACGCTGCCGACGCTGGGCACCTGCTCCAGAAGCGCCATGATCATGCCACCGACGGTCTGGTAATCCAGCTCGTTGCGCGCCGGGAGCTCCTTGAGGCCGAATTTCTCTTGAAACGCATCGACCGACCATAGGCCGTCGATCAGCCAGGAGCCGTCGTCGCGCTGCGTGATGGAAGGAGTTTCCTCCAGATTGGTGGCGTCCACCGCGCCTAGAATGGCCTCGACGACATCGCTGATCGTGACCAGTCCTTCCAGCCCGCCATATTCGTTGATAATCAGGGCGATATGCGAGCGCGAGCGTCGCATCTGCTCGATTACATCCAGGCCGGTCATACTCTCCGGCAAGAAAAGCGCCGGCCGCGCCACTGCCCGCAGATCGACCTCTGGCGTTTCCATGCGCTGCAATAAGAGATCGCGCACAAACACAATCCCGATCACTTGATCGAGGGAGCCTTCCGCCAGCGGAAAACGCGAATGATTCGACGCCATGATCAGGTCGCGCACTTCCTCTGCGCTCTGCTCCACGTCGATCCAATCGACGTCGGGGCGCGGCGTCATGATCGCATTGGTGCGGCGGTCGCTGAGCCGGAAGAGCTGCGTGACGATTTCCTCTTCGATCGGCTCGAAAATACCTACCTGCGCCCCTTGCTGCAACATGATGCGCACTTCTTCATCGGTGACGGCCGGCGCATCGCTGGGCCGCACACCGAGCACGTGCGCCAGCCCCTCACTGGAGCGATCCAGCAGAAAGACCAGGGGCCGCGCGATCCTGGCGAGGAAGTCCATCGGCGGCGCCACAAAGCTGGCAAGCTCTTCAGGGCGGCTCAGGGCGATGCGCTTTGGCGTGAGTTCGGCGACGATCAAGGAAAGGTAGGTGGTGGCAAGGATGACCAGAAAGAGCGCCACCGGCGCAGCATACGCCGCCAGAAACTCAATCTGTCGCAGCAAGTCGGCGATGGGCTGCGCCAGCGTGGCGCCGCTGAAAACGCCAACGAAGATGCCAATCGCCGTAATGCCGATCTGCACAGTGGAGAGGAAATCACCCGGATCCGCCGCCAACGCCAAGGCTCTGGCGGCGCCGGGCTTGCCTTCGGCGGCCATCGTTTGCAAACGCGGCCGTCGCGAGGAGACCACCGCCATTTCCGCCATCGACAGAAAGCCGTTGGCGATCAACAAAATCAGCAATACGCCGATGTCCAACAAATATTGACTCACAAGGTGCGACCTCTTATTGCGCGTCTATCCAGAAATTTTTGCGATAGCTGTTCAACTTGGTTTCATAGACCACAGATTAGACGGACAAAGCCAAAAAAATTCTGGCGAAATCCGTGGGAATCCGTCTAATCCGTAGCATCCGCAGTCTATTTTTTGCATGGAGACTGCGCCACTTTTCAGGTTAACCCAACCGCTTTCAGGAAGAAGACGTATTCAAACGCGGTTTCACGCAGATAATCATAACGTCCTGACGCCCCACCATGTCCGGCCGCCATGTTGGTTTTCAGCAACACCACATTGTCATTCTGCTTTAGCTGGCGCAGCTTTGCCACATATTTTGCCGGCTCCCAATAGGAGACGCGCGGATCGTGCAGGCCCGCGGTCGCCAGGATGGGCGGATAGGCGACCGCGGCGAGGTTGTCGTAGGGAGAGTAGGCGCGCATGGCTGCGTAGGCGTCCGCGTCAGCCGGGTTGCCCCACTCCTCGTATTCGATCACCGTCAGCGGGATCGACGGATCCATCATCGTTGTGAGCACATCCACAAAGGGGACGCCCGCCAGCACGCCTGCAAAGAGCTCCGGACGCAGGTTGACAACCGCGCCCATGAGCAGACCCCCGGCGCTGCGTCCCATGATCACCAGCCGGTCGGGGCGCGTATAGCCATCTGCGATCAACTGTTCGGCCGCGGCGATGAAGTCGGTGAAGGTGTGCTGCTTGTTGAGCAGCTTGCCGTCATGATACCAGGCGCGCCCCAATTCGCTGCCGCCACGGATGTGTGCAATGGCAAAGACAAAGCCGCGTTCGAGCAAGCTCAGGCGATTGGCGCGAAAGGATGATTCGCTGCTGGCCCCGTAGGAGCCGTAGCTGTAGAGCAAGCAGGGATGGCTCCCGTCAAGCACAGCGTCCTTGGGGCAAACAAGTGAGATCGGCATTTGCAGGCCGTCCGGCGTGGTTGTCCACAGCCGCCGCGTCACGTAATCGTCGGGGTTGTAGTTGGCGATCTCCTCCTGCTTGAGCAGATCGAATTGCCTCGATTCCATGTCATAGGCATAAACGATCGGCGGTGTTTTCAGCGATGAGTAGTGAAGACGCAGCGACAGCGTATCAAAGACGGGATTGTGCTCGACGTGCACCGCATAGGTTTCTTCGGGGAACTCAATCCAGTGCTCGTCGGTGATCTCGGGTGCGTCTGGCGCCAGACGCACCACGCGCACTTGCTTGCGCCCACTCGTCCATGCCAGGACAACCAGATGATGGCGAAACAGTTCGATCCGATCGATCAGCAGGCCGCTTTGTTCTGGCAGCAACACTTCCCATGTCGCTGGCTCCGGTGCGGCGACCGGCGCCACCATCACCCGGAAATCTTCGGCGTGGTCATTGGTGCGGATAAAGAACCACTCGCCCCGATGGTCGAGCTGATATTCGTGTCCCTGGCGTCGCGGGGCAATCAGCCGCAGCGCGGCGTCGGGCGCGTCGGCGTCGATGACATGCACCTCCGTTGTCATGTTGCTGCGCAGATGCACCACGATGAAGCGCTTACTGCGCGTCTTGTACAACATCACAAAGAAACGCTCGTCGGTCTCGTGCAGCAAGCGGGTGTCCTCAGCTTGCGCCGCACTCAGATCGTGCCGCCAGACTGCATCGGGCCGATGCGCAGCGTCGACGGTGGTGTAAAAGAGCGTGCGGCTGTCGTTGCTCCATTCTAACCCGTAATAGACGCCCTGAATGCGATCCGTGCGCAACGCCCCTGTGTTCAGGTCTTTGACCGCCACCGTGAACAGCTCGGCGCCGTCCACGTCATAGGCATAGGCCAGCAAGGCATGGTCGGGGCTGATCGAAAATTCACCCACCTCACAAAATGCGTGACCCGCGGCCAGTTCGTTGACATCCAGCAGGATTTCTTCAGGTGCATCCATGCTGCCTCGTCGCCGGCAGTAAATCGGATAGTTCAACCCGGCGACCGTGCGCTGATAGTACCAAAAGCCGCCATCAGCGACCGGGGCGGTGCTGTCCGTTTCGCGGATGCGCTGTCGCATTTCCTGGAAAATCGCCTCTTGCAGTGGCGCCGTCTCGCGCATGATGTCGGCGGCGTAGTCGTTTTCAGCCACAAGATAGTCGATTACCTCTGGATTGTTGCGGTCGCGCATCCAGTAATAATCGTCGATGCGCACGTCGCCGTGGGCCGCGAGGCGCGTGGGGCGGCGCAAAGCCCACGGCGGCGTCATTTGTGAAGCAAAAGGCATGGCGATCTCCTCTCGTAGCCAGTGTGATTCGATGGCAGCATGATACCGGCAATCCCCCTGGATGGACAACCCAGACAAGCGCCAACAACATGCTTTTTGTCGCATTCCTTGCAGAAAATTATGGTGGACATCCGCCATGCGGCGTGCTACAATCAGAATGCACATTTCTATGCAGGATATAAGTTAGTTGCAGATTATTTGTTGGAAGATGCACTAACTTCTTGCAACTCAGTTTAGCATTCCTTTGTGTAACGTGAATGGCGCTTGCTTCCGCCGAGAACAAAGGAAATGTGCGTTCTTCGGATGAAGCGCCTACGTGCAATTGACGAACCTAAACGCAATTGACCGTCACTAGAGTATAGTTTTCACGTCAACATGAAGAGAGGCAACGATTCGACACATCAAATTGCCAACACCTGCAATTTTAAGAGGCGCGCCAAGGGGGTGGTCACCCAAAAACAGAGCAAATCAGACTCATCGGAAGATCGTACACCTCAAAACAATCGGTAACTTGGAACAAGCGTTGCTTTCATCTCAGCAAGGGGAAAGCAAGAAAGGAGCTTTAGAACATGAGGCGCAGATTGATCAGATCGGGCGTGCGGGCCGGGTCGATTCTGTTAGCGCTGGCGATCGTGCTTGCGACTGTGTTGACGCCGGTGGCGGCGCAAGCAGCGCCGATAGAGAGCGCATCCGCCACGGTGACAGCGAGCAGTGGGTGCGTGGCCTGGCACACGGTGCGTCCTGGCGACAACCTCACGCGTATCTCACGCTGGTATGGCGTCAGCGTTTGGCAGATCGCACAGGTCAACGGAATACACAATCCAAGCTTGATCTTTATCGGCCAGGTGTTGTGCATCCCTAGCACTTATTCGCCGCCAGGCCCGGTTCCTCCACGCCCGCCTGGCCCTGTGCCGCCGGTGTGGTGCAGCCAGTTTTACACGGTGCAGTTTGGCGACACCTTGAGCCGCATCGCGCGGAACTGTGGAACGACGGTGAATTCGCTGATGTATTTGAACGGCATCTACAACCCGAACTTGATTCGTGCGGGGCAGGTGCTGCGCATTTTCTAGGAAGCTGTTTGGAAAATCGCTTATTTTGACGCGGAGGCGCAGAGCGGCGGAGGTGCGCAGAGAAAAAGTAAGAAATTCTCTGCGCACCTTTGCATTTCTGCGTCTCGCTGCGTTGAGAACCGTCCTTCAGAAAATAGGGATTTGACGAGCGCGCTACTTTGTCCAAATGTTTCGGCCCCGGTTATGATCCCCTCTTATGCGTATCGTTGTTACCGCCGACCTCCACTATCGGCCGGCTGACCGCCCCCGTTATCTCGACCTTGCCCGGCGCATCGCCGCGCAGCGCCCCGATTGCTTGATTGTGGCAGGCGATGTGGGCCACCCGCTCCGTCTCTTTCGCCGCGGGCTTGAACTCTTCAATTCTTTGCAGTGTCTGAAGCTCTTTGTGGCGGGCAACCACGATCTGTACCGCAGCGACTATGACAGCCGGACGCTCTGGGAGCGTGTACTGCCCGCAGAGGCGCGCCGCGCCGGGTTTGTCTGGCTCGAAGAGCAGGTCGTGCATCTTGGCGGCGTTGGCATCTGCGGCACGTTGGGGTGGTATGACTACTCCACCAGCGCGCACCATCTTGGCGTGCCAGCCGAGGCGTATCCGCAACTCAAGGATCTGGTCAATCACGACGCCGACTATGTGGACTGGCCGTGGAGCGACCGGGCGATGGCGCGCTATCTGAAGCGAGGGTTCGGCCGGCGGCTGGCCACTCTGCACGCCAATCCTGCCGTCGACCAGATTCTCGTCGTCACGCACATGCCGATCTTTGATGTGACGATCCCCACCTATCCGCAGAGTGAAGTTTGGAGCTTGTTGCGCGCCTACATGGGCAACTTGGCGCTTGGCGAAGAGGTGCGCGCCTGTCCCAAAGTGACGCATGTGATCAGCGGCCATTTGCATCGCGGCGGCGCCTGGCGCATCGACGGCGCGGGCGGCAATATCGATTGCCGCATCGTCGGCACGCGGGGCGACTTCCCCAATCTATTGACGCTAACCCTGTAGCGGCTGCCGCAGTCTATATTCGGTAAAATCACAGACAGGGCGATACCCGATCTTTTGGTAGATGCTGTTGGAAGTTGGGTTGGCCAGATCCGTGAAGAGTGTGCAGAACGCCTTGCCCTCGTCCAGAATATGTTGGCTGAGCGCGGCGACGCAGGCGCTGGCATAGCCATGTCCACGCGCTTCGGGCGGCGTATAGACCGGGCCTACGGAGATGCCGCGCGGCGTGCGGCGCCCTTTTGCCGCTAACGACGCCGGCCGCCCGTCATCTTCCCAAAGATAAACGTTCCCCTCAGTCAGCGAGCGTTCGACCTCTGCCCGCCTGGGCAGGGCTTGGGCAGGCGTGGCTTCTACATGAAACGCGGTGTACCAGGCAAAGATCAGGTCAGCGTCTTCGATGGCAGCCTGCCGAAATTGTCCGGCCACGCCAACCGGCGGCGTCACCGCCCGCAACTCGAAGACGCGCAGCGCCATCTCCTGAGCGACTTCACCGCCGGTCAGGTGACGCCATGCCTCGGCAAAGGTCCGTGATACTGTGGCAACGCCATTGACCGTGGGCAGTGGCCAACGATTGGCAACAAGGTTTTCCGCCAATAGGCGCATCGCAGGCAGTGGATCGTCTGTCGCAGCATAGGCGATCAGACCGTGGGGTGGCGTCATGACGCCGGCGGCCAGCAAGGCGCCGTCCGCGTGAACCGTCGCGAGATAGGGCTGGTGCTCAATGCGGCCAGGATGCTGTTTCACCCGCAACGTCACACCGAGCATCAGGCCGTTGGTCACTTCATCCTGGGCAAGGTCGTGCTCTGCTGCACGGAGGAACTCATCAATGGCGTCATGTACGATCAGTTGCAGCATCTTCACCTGCCTATTGCCAGGAAGCTGTAATCGTTAAGATGGCGAACGCTCTTATTCCTCAATCCCTGCCTCGCGCGCGTACAGAATCATGTTGCAGCATCTTCACCTGCCTATTGCCAGGAAGCTGTAATCGTTAAGATGGCGAACGCTCTTATTCCTCAATCCCTGCCTCGCGCGCGTACAGAATCATATCGAGGTCGCCTGGCGAGTGATCGAGCTGGGTAAGGATGTGGGCGACCTCGGCGCGGTGCTGTGTCCCGTGATTGACGACATGCACCAAGATGTGCCAGAGCGTGCTGGAAAAGGGCCGTCCCCCTGTGCTGACATAGGCCAGTGGTTGTGACAAGGCTGCCTCCCCCAAAGAGACTAAGTAGTCGCGCATGGCGCTTTCCTCTTCCGCCCACTGTGCGGTCAGCGCGCCCAGGGTCGGGAATTGCTCGGGGTCAAGCATTGCACTGGGCGAGCGGCCTTCCTGACAGCGCGTGCGCCAGATCCATTCGGCGCCCAGCGTGTGCACCAGCACATCGCGGATACTGCCCCAACTCAGATCGTGTGGCGCCACAAACTGCTCGACCGTCAAGCCACTTGCCGCCTGCAGAACGCGGCGGTTCGCCCAGTAATTGTAATTGTACAGCGTCATGAGGTCGGCAAGATTCATCGACGTTCTCCTTCGTATCTATCTGGAAATTTCCGCGAACTGGCTCACGATCCAGGAATTTCACGGGACTTCGCAACCAATTGCTGAATGAGTACTTAGTCTTCATCAAAAAGCAGGCTCCTGGATGGGAGCCTGCTCAATAGTATACGTGGGAAGGGGCGCGGCTAGAAATCAGCGACTGGCAATGCTTGCGACGGCGCCGTCGTCAGTCGTTGGACAAATCACATTTTGCACCAGCGGCAGCGCGCAGGTCGCACCATTCCAGGCGGTTGCTGCGCCGTTTGCTGCGTGTACGCCCCAGGAGTGACTTGTCTCGACTGTTGCTCCCCACGCTGCGCCCGCGCCTGCGCCCACTACGTCGCCTGCCCATGCCGCGGCATCGCCTGCTGCGGCCAGACCCTGGCCGGCATGGTCGGCCAGGGCGCCGGTGGCGTTGGCTGCTTGCGTCCAGAAGCTAGGCTTCGCCGTCGCTTCACCGGCGGCGGCCCCATCTTCACGCGGGGACAGCGCCAACCGGGAAGCGCCTTCGGCGTTGAGCCTGACCAGCGGCACAGCAACGGCGCCGCCGGCATCGACATACGCATTGCCAATGCCACCTTCAAAGGGGATAAAAACCTGCACCTGGCCGCGCCCATCCCAGACCGTGGCGGGCAGCAGCGATGAGCGGGTGGCGCCTGTCATGCGCAGCCCCGTATGGTCGATGCGCGCCACGCCGTCGATGGCGATCGGCGTGGCGTCGACGCCCACCCAACGCGCCAGCGGGCCGCCGTCGATGGCCGATCCGGTGCTCACTTCCAGATAGGACACGGTCGGGTCGTCGGTCAGCAAGGCAGTGACGCCAACCACCGTGCGTCCGGGCAAGCTGGCAAAATCGAAGCCGGGCGCATCAATGCCATTGGCGGCCAGCACCGTATCGACAAAGGCCAGCCCGCCGCTATGGCTGATCGTGAGTTGCCCCTGCACGTAAACCAGCGGCCGCAGCGGGTCGATCACCAGCACAGCGCGCTGGCCGTATGGCGCTGCGATGGACACTGTCTGCGTGGCGCCGTCTGCATCCTTGACTTTGCCATCAAGACGCACGCCGCTGCCGAAGTCAAAGAAGAAATAGCGCGCGGTCGGATCGAGCGGGGCGTCGATAGCCGGCAGGTTGGCGCCGTAGTCGAAACCGACGTCCGCGTGCAGTGGGTCGGCTACGTGGAGGTTTGTGAGCGGGCCAATGGCGGGGAAGGGCACACGCGCTGTGCCGCGAAAGCTTTCGACCGACTGATCAGCGCCCAATTTCACTTGCAAGTCGGCATCCAGCAGTTGCAGATCGCCGATAGGCAACGCCAGGGTGAGATCGTCGGCAATGCTCAGCGCCGTATCGGCCGGGAGTTGACCGTTTTTCTGCAAGGCATCGAAGATCATCGGCGCGCCATAGCGCCACAACAACGGAACCTGCGCGTCGCCCAGATCGATGTGCAGCGTGCAATCGGCGCCGCGGCAACGAACATCGTGCGTGGCAGGCGCGGGGGTGGCGCTGATCTCGCCGGCTGCGTGCGCCGGCTGTGCGACAAGTCCCAGCCCAATCGAGGCCAGCAGCGCCAGCGCCAGCAGTTTGGTGCGAATTCCCATGGTGAAAGCTCTCCTCATCTTCGAGTGTTCAAGTCTTCATCCAGGTGACAGTCACTTTCGAAAGTGACTGTCACCTGAGTAACTGCGAACGCGATTACACTTGTAAGAACACAAAAGCGAGCAGCAGAGTTCTGCCTGTGGGATTAACAGTTGGTGAGAGTGTGGGCAATCAGCGAGCAGTCAGTAGGCGAGTTCCTGCAGCCACCAGCGACCAGCGGCGAAGCGGAAGCGCCACCGATCGGCGCCCAGAGATGCAGCCGCGGCGTCTCCTGTGCGCGTCACGTCGAGGTTGGGCGGCGCGGTGAACGGCGGTGGCGGGACGGCAAAGACTGCCAGCGCGTAGCGGTCGAGGATGGCGTCGCGTCCATTCCAGATGTAATCGTCGGCCGGGTCGGGCGTGCCGCGGCTGTCGACGATGCGCGCGTCCTCGGCCCACAATTGGCGCAGCGTCGCCAAATCGCGCGCACCGGCTGCCGTGCGTTCCGCCAGCATCAACGCCGGCAGCGCCTGTGCGGCGGTCAGCGTCGCAGCCGCCAGGGGCGGCGCGGTTGCAGTCAGCGGTGTTGCTGGCAACGGTGGGGCAGTACGCGTGCAGGCCGTCAGCCAAAACGCCAGCAGGATCAGCCACAAGCCGGTGTTTACGCTCCTTTGCGGCGCAATAAGCAATGAAAATTGTTTTTCGTGCTTCTGCGTCAAAGCGATTCTCTGCGAGCCTTTGCCTCTCTGCTCCTCTGCGTCAGGGCTTATTTGCAGGCCAGAAGCCGGCTTGTCAGCGACATGCAAACGTCCTAACCGGGGATTTGCTTTGGCGTTTCCATCGATGCACACTATACTAGGCAACCTGGATTGGCCGCTGCCGATCTGGCGGACAGACTCCTGATTACGCCACCACCTGTCGAGTAGAAAGAGCGTTTGCATGAATCCGGTCATTTTCCAGTTGGGTCCTTTCTCATTGCATTGGTACGGCGTCTTTATCGTAGGCGGCGCAGTGTTGGGTGCGTGGGTGGCCGGACGCACCGCGACCAAAGCCGGCTATAACCCCGACCATGTCTGGAACATGCTGGCGTGGGCGCTGGTCATCGGCATCATCGGCGCTCGGCTCTATCATGTGTTCAGCACGCCCGCCAACGGCGTCGGCTTCAATTATTACATGCAGCACCCGGAGGACATCTTCAACTTCTGGAACGGCGGCTTCCGCGGGCTGGGCATCTATGGCGGGCTGGTGGGCGGCATTCTGGCGATCGTTGTGTACGCGCGCGTCAAGAAGTTGGATATCCTGATGTGGCTGGACTTCATTGCGCCGAACGTGCTGCTGGCGCAGGCTGTCGGGCGTCTGGGCAACTGGGTCAACCAGGAACTGTATGGGCCGCCGACTGACCGCCCGTGGGCCTTTCACATCAACCCCAATTTCCCCTGCCAGGATCCCGCCAATCGACCGCTGACCGTGCAACCGTGTGGCACGGGCGCCATGCAGCCGTTCAACCAGGAATCGACGGATTGGTACGCCAACAACGGTTTCCATCCTACTTTTTTCTATGAAGCGCTCTGGAATCTCGCCGCGTTTGCGCTCCTGACCTTGATCTTCCGGCGCTACGGTGAGCGCTTCCGCAAAGGCGACGCTATTTGGCTGTACTTCATCGCCTATCCGCTTGGCCGTTTCTGGGTCGAGATGTTTCGTCCTGACGCCTGGGTCATGGGCACGATGGCGACTGCGCAGTGGATTGCATTGGGCAGCGTCGCCGCCAGCGTCGTCATCCTGATCGTGCGGCATTGGGGCTGGGACTGGCGCAAGGATCGCGCCAGCTCGATGGCTTACATGCAAGGCCCGGTCCAAACAGCGAAGAACAAAGCACTGGCCTAATAGACTGTCAAGCGTCAGACTTTGGGTAAAGCTACAGCAAGTGAACGCAGATAGGCGCAGATAAAACCGGATATGCGCAGATAAGAGCAAAGCCGCAAAGCATCCGCGTCTATCTGAGGCTATCGGTGTTCATCTGTGTTCCTTTCTAATAAGCCGAATCAAAGCTTTTGGGTTGACATCCCACTGGCGCCACACTTGCCTGGCAATAGAACAACGGATTCAGGGAAGCGACGGATATACTTCCCTGACGACCTCCCGCAAGCGGCGCACGCCTTCCGCAAGCTGTGCATCTTCATAGTAGGCAAAACTCAAGCGGATGTAGTTGCGCAAGCCGCCCTGCCCAGAGAAGCGCACCCCCGGTCGAAAGCTGACCTTGTGCGCGGCCGCGTGTTGCAGCAAGTCTTCGCCGTCGACTCTCTCCGGCAGGCGCAGCCAGAAGAAGTAGCCGCCGGTCGGCGCGTCATACGTCACTACAGACCCCAGTTGCGCCTGGAGTGCGGCATCGAGCGCGCGGATGCGTTGCCGATAGGTGGCGTGCAGACGCTCCAGGTATTCATCTTCCCAGCCTTCTTCCAACACGACGCGCACCAGCGCCGATGTAAAAGGATTCAACCCACCACCGCTGTCGAGCAATCCCGAAGCCACGAGACGCTGGATATGGTGCGGCGCGGCCTGCACCCAGCCTAGCCGCAGCCCCGGCGCCAGGATCTTGGAAAACGAGCCAAGCCCTAACACCGTGTTGTGTTCGGCGAAGGTTGCCAGCGGCGGGGGCGGGGACGCGTCGTAGCTCAACAGGTGATAGACCTCGTCGGCGACGATCAGAAAGTTGTGCGCCAGGCTCAATTCGAGCAGGCGGCGCCGCCGGTCAAGCGGCAGGGTGAAGCCGGACGGGTTCTGGTGCGTTGGGATGACATAGAGCAAAGCTGGCCGATGAGTTGCTAGTGCGGCTTCGAGCGCGTTGATGTCCAGGCCGTGGAGATCGGTCGCAATCGGCACGACCGTCAGCCGGTGGTCGGCAAAGATGCGCAGCGCCAGGAAATAGGTCGGCTCCTCGACAAAAATGACGTCGCCGGGCTGCGTATACAGCGTGCAGATCAGGTCAAGCGCCTGAGAAGCGCCGCTGCTGATAAACAGATGTTCCATGTCCACCGGAGCCGCATAGCGCCGGCTGAGAAACTGGGCAAGCGCGTGACGAAAGTAGCCGTCGCCTTGTTCCAGCCCATACTGAAGCAGCGAGGCGTCGGGCTGGCTCAGACGCTGCGCCGACGCCGCCTGCAGGATCGCGCGCGGCAGCAACGCGTCGCCCGGATGGCCGGCGCCAAAGTCGATCACATCTGGATCGGTATGCGATTGGGTGGTCTGGAAATGGGTGCTCATAGATGCATTTTGCCGCAGGTTGCCCAGTTGCGCCAGTTAGAATCAAACTTTTACTTTATTGTCATTCACGTCACTTTATATGGGTGCGGTATACTATTCACACAAATCAACAGAAACTGTTTACCACTTCATCGCATGATGATTTCAATCCATTCTCAATTACGCTAGGAGGATTCACATGAAAAAGCAGGTTGTGGTTTATCTCTTACTGGTTGTCGCGCTGCTGGCGTTGAGCGCGTGCACAACAGTGCAGCCAACGGGTCAGGGTGCAGACGCGCCCGCCGAGAGTGGCATGTTGGCGGAGATCCAAGCGGCGGGCAAACTTGTCGTCGGCACGTCGGCAGATTACGCACCCTACGAATCGATCGACGCTGATGGCAACTTTGTCGGCTTCGACATGGATCTGATCCGTGCAGTCGGTGAGAAGCTGGGCGTAGAAGTCGAAATTCAGGATATGCCCTTTGACTCGCTGATCGCATCCGTGCAGGAAGGCAAGATCGACGCCGTGATCGCCGCGATGCAGGCGACGGCCGAGCGCGACCAGCAAGTTGACTTCACCATCCCCTACCGCATGACCAAGGATGCCTTCGTCGGCGCCGGGGATGCGACGCTTGTCATCGAGAAGCCCGAAGACGCCGCCGGGATAAGCATCGGCGCCCAGACCGGCACGGTGCAGGAAGGCTGGATTCAGACGGCGCTGGTCGACACAGGGCTTACCGCAGCGGATCAGGTTTTCAGCTACGAGCGCGCCGACCAGGCCGCACTGGATGTCGCCAACGGCCGCATCCAGCTTCTGCTGATGGACGCCGAACCTTCGATTGCACTGGCCGATGAGACGGGTCTCAAAATTCTGCTCATCACCGAATTGACGGCGGAGGGCGGCAAGAGCATCGCCATTCCCGATGGCGCCAGCGATCTCAAGGCCGAACTCGACCGCATCATCCAGGAGTTGCTGGACGACGGCACGGTGCAGAAGATTCAGGAAACGAACGGCTTGCCGTAGAGTAAAAGTAGAGATTGAGAGATTGGAGATTGATTCCAAGCACAGCGGAATCAATCTCCAATCTCCATTCTTTCTAATCTCTTAATCTCTTCTTCTTTATCTTTCCCGTCACATCCACATGGATTTTCTTCAAGATCTGATTGCGACGCTCAATTTCATCCTCCAAGGTCTGTGGGTGACCATTGGTGTAACGCTGCTTGCGCTGACAGTAGGACTCATTTTTGGCGTGGCGATGGCGATGCTGCGCGTCTATGGCAATCGTTTTCTGCGGCAGGTGGCGACTGTCTACAGCGTCATCGTGCGCGCCGTACCGGTGATTGTCATCATTTTCATTTTATATTTTGTGATTGCACGCTTTGTCAATCTCTCGCCGTTTCTGGCCGGCTCGCTGGCGTTGGGCTTTGCCTCCGGCGCGTATCAGACAGAAATTTTCCGCGGCGCGTTTCAAGCGGTGCCGCCTGGACAGATGGTCGCCGCCCGCGCCATCGGCATGAGCCGGCTGCAGGCGATTCAAAGCATCATTTTGCCGCAGGCCGTACGCCTGGCGTTGCCCGCGTGGGGCAACGAAGCCACGCTGGTGCTCAAAGATTCGACGTTGGTCTTTGTGGTGGGCGTACCGGAAATTTTCCGACGCGCCCAACAGATCAGCGCGCGCACGCTCGAACCCTTTATGGCGTTTGGCGCCGCCCTGTTGCTTTACCTCATCCTGACGATGATTGCCACGCAGATCCTCCAGTGGATCGAGCGGCGTTATCGCCTACAAATGTAGAGGTGCAAATTTTCATGACAACCGAGCCAATTCTGCGCATCGAAGACCTCTATAAATCGTTTGGAGAGACCCAGGTGCTCAAGGGCTTCTCCCTCACGATCCAGCCCCAGGAGGTCGTCGTCTTGGTGGGGCCGAGCGGCTCCGGCAAAAGCACCTTGTTGCGTTGCATCAATCTGCTGCATCCGCCCACCGCAGGCCACGTCTGGCTTGACGCGCAGGAGATCACGGCCCCTGGCGTCGATCAGGACAAGGTGCGCCAGCGCATCGGCATGGTTTTTCAGGACTTCAACCTGTTCACGCATCTGACCGCTCTGGGCAACGTCATGATCGGGCTGACCAAAGTGCGCAAGATGCACAAGAAAGAGGCGTATGATCTGGCGATGCTTGAGCTTGAGCGCGTCGGGCTGGTGGATCGCGCCGACCACTATCCGGCGCAGCTTTCAGGCGGGCAGAAGCAGCGCGTCGCCATTGCCCGCGCGCTGGGCATGGATCCGCACATCATGCTGTTCGACGAACCGACCTCGGCGCTCGACCCAGAACTCACGGGCGAGGTGCTGGAAGTGATGCAGCAGCTCGCCAAAGAAGGGATGACCATGATCGTCGTCTCCCATGAAATGGGCTTTGCCCGCCAGGTCGCCAGTCGCGTCGTCTTTATGGAGAATGGCGTGGTGGTGGAAGAAGGCCCGCCCACCCAGATGTTCACGCAGCCAAAGTCCGAGCGCACGCGCGCCTTTCTGCGCAAAATTACGGATTTGGACGATGGCGGCGAGCGCCAATAGGTTGGGTGGAAACGATGCAAGAATTTCTTGAGTTGCTGCGCAACGTAGTTCCCAGCCTGCTGCAAGGCGCCGTCATCACGCTGCAAATTGCGGGTGTATCGTTGCTGCTGGGGGTTGTGATTGGGCTGCCGCTTGGCATCGGTCGCGTGTACGGGCCGCCCTGGTTACAACGGATGCTCGGCGTGTATATCACACTCTTTCAGGGCACGCCGCTGCTGATTCAACTTTTTCTCGTCTACTACGGGTTGCCCGATCTGGGCCTGACGCTAGGACGGCTGACCGCGGCCTATGTGACGCTGGGACTCAACAGCGGCGCGTATCAGGCTGAGTATCTACGCGGCGCGCTGCAATCGGTCAGCGAGGGGCAGATGACCGCGGCGCGCGCCATCGGCATGAGCAAAGCGCAGGCCATCCGCAGCATCATCCTGCCACAGGCGCTGCGTTTGGTGTTGCCGGCCTGGTCGAACGAGGCGATTGCCATGCTCAAGAATACGGCAGTCGTCTTCGCCATCGCCATCCTCGACATGATGGGACAGGCCAAAGCGCTCGCCAGCGACTACTTCGCGCCAATCCCCATTTACATGATCGTCGCCGTCTTCTATATCATCCTCGTCGGCATTGCCTATCTGCTGCTGCGCCAGGTCGAACGTCGTGTGCAGATTCCCGGCCTGACCAGCGAAGTGGAATAGCAGACGGCAGGTTGCGCCATCAGCGTGACGGAGCCGTGGCGGCGCGACCTGTCGGGCTGGTAGCCCGACCTACGCGTTGCGCCAGATGACTTTATGGATTGCGACCGCGCACGCTTCTCCCAAAGCATAATTTTTTTTCCCTTGCTCCTCCCTGTTAAACGGCGCTTTCCAGCGCAATGCTGTGCAGTAGCGTATCTTTTCCCCAGGAATTACGTCTGGAACCAAGACAGGGAATGCAGCGTACTTTACTTGATGCAACGCGCATGAATGCAATTGATAATTTTGAGAGGGTGTACTATAATAGCCGCCTTCGCAGAACCACCTTGCAGCGCACTCATCCCGCTCTTGCATCGCAACACAGCGCTTCGGTCTGATTATGTTTTGCCTCCGAAGGGAGGGGGATCCCCACCATGTTCAAGAGCAAGAGTTTTTCTCCATTGCTGTCTGCCATTGCGACAGTGTTGGCGTGCGCTGGGTTCACTCTATTTCCGACAGCGGCTCACGCCCAGGAGGGTGCGACGCCTACTCAAGGAGAACCTGTCGCCACCGTGACGGTGCGTCCTGCGGTGCGCAATGGGTGGAGCTTCATCCTCGAAGCGCCGCAGGGCGCCGGCGCGTTCGTCTTTGGCCCAGATCAGCCGCCGCAGGGAACCGGCAGCGTCCAGATGACGACCAGTGCGCGCGGCGCGTATGCGATCGGCTCGACCACCTATGCCGGCGTGCGCCTGGCGCGTATCAGCCACCTCTCGTATGCGACCTACCGCAGCTCTTTCGACCCAGACGATCACACCACGCTCAATTTGCAGTTCGATATTGACTACGACGCCGACGACGGGGACGATACACCACAAGGCAGGCTGGTCTACGAGCCGTACAAAAGCAACCAGCCGATCGGTGGCGTCAATCAGAATGTCTGGCAGACGTGGGACGCACTGGCTGCGAATTCGGCCTGGTGGTCCACCGAGCAGCCTGGCATAGCGGCCTGCCCTGAGCGCGATCCGTGCACCTGGACAGAGGTGATGGAGGCATTCCCCGCTGCTGCCATCAGCGCGCAGGGCGGCCAATTGTGGCTGCGCGCCGGCAATGCCTGGGGACGAGAAGTCACCGCCAACGCCGACGCGCTCCTGGTTGGCATCGACAGCGCGACGACCCTTTACGACTTTGAGCCTGAACAGCCGTGCACCGAACGTTGTTTTGTCGACGGCCTGCTGGGTGACGATGCATTTGGCGGCGACTCCCCAGCCAGCGCAAAACGCACCATTCAGGCGGCGTTGACGCAGGTGGCGCCAGGCGGCGCGGTCATCGTTGCGGCCGGGGTGTACAGCGAAGCCTTGACCGTGACCAAACCGGTCACGCTGGCCGGGCCAAATCAAGGCGTTTGCGCCAACGACGACAAACGGCAGAGAGAGGCGGTGCTTGCGCCAGATGGGCGCATTGCCTTTACGCTCGCCGCCGGCGTCGATGATGTGACGATCGACGGGTTTACGTTTGCGTCGCCGGCCACAGGCGGCGTCACAACGACCGGCGCAGCAGACAACTTTGCCCGGATCGTCATTCGCAACAATCGCTTCGACGCACTCAACGGCGCGGCGATTGCGGGCGAAGCCGCGATGCGCGCCGAGTGGGAGATTGTCTGCAACCGTATCGAAGACGCCGATGCATCCGCCATTGTGTTGCTCGGCGGTGAAAACCGCACAGTGGACATTGCGGAAAACTTTCTGAGTGGCAACGCAGAGGCGGCGGATCTATCGGCCATCGTGCTGGAAAACAGCATCGACGCCACGGTGCGCGAAAACACCGTCACCGGCTTTGGCGCCGACGGCATCCGTCTGGTGCAGCGCGCGCTGCGCGGCGCCGTGACGGACAACGACATCACGAACGTAGGCAGCGGCGTGCATCTGTTGGCGACGGCAGGCGAAGAGACCAACTGGCTCGAGCAGGTCTACATCGAATACAACACCATTGTCGACGTGACGCGCGCTGCCGTGCTCGTCGACCACGTGGCCGGCGATGCAGCGGGCGTGATCGCCGAACTTTGCATCTGCGCCAACACGATCGAGCAGGAGGCGAGCCTGCTGGAAGATGACGCCAGCTTGATCGACCTGCGTCTGCGTGAAACCGCGGAAGATCCCTACGGCCGCATTGTCGTGCGTGAGACCTCAATGCGTCTGCGCGGTCTCGTCACGCGCGGCGCCGTGCATGGTCTGCGTGTGCGCGGGGCGCTCCACAACCTTGCTATCTATGACAATCAATTCGACGGCGGTTTGGTGGGCGGCGCCGGCGCCGCCAATCAGCCGCCAACCAGCGGCCTCTATCTTCAAACCGGTGATGCCAGTTACGGTGTGTTGCCTATTTCGGCCAGCGTGACGCTTTCCGGCAATCTGATTACCGGCTTTGAAAATGGCGTCACGGTCTTTGACCCGCAACGCGGCGTCTACGGCGGCTTGCCTGCGGGGGCGACGATCACAGCCAGCTACAATGAAATTACGGGCAATCGCCAATACGGCGCACAGAATGGCGCGGGCGCAGTGTTCGCTGCCATCGATAACTGGTGGGGTGATGCCAGCGGGCCAAGCGCGGCCGGGCCTGGCGCGGGAGATCGCGTCAGCGAGAACGTCGCTTACTGCACCTGGCTTGATGCAAAGTCGCCGGGCGGCGTCGCCACCGGTTTCGTGCACAATCTGGACACCAATCGTGAGTTCTGCACCATCAATAGCGCGGTTGCGCATGAAACCACGCTGGACGGCCACACGCTTGTCGCGGACGCGCGCGTCTATCCCGAACAAGTCCTGGTGACCAAGTCGATCACCTTGACGGGCGCGGGCGTGGGCGCCAGCATCATCCAGGCGCCGGCGGCGATGTCGCCCGCTGTCGGCGCTTCAATTGTCACCGTGATGGGCGCGGGCGTCGTCGCCAATTTGAGCGGCTTCACCATTGAGGGGCCAGGGGACGCGGTTTGCGGCACGCTGCGCGCCGGCGTCGCGGTGCAGAGCGGTGCGCAAGCGTCGATCCACGACAATGAGATTCGTGCGATCCGCAATGAGCCGCTGCTCGCCTGTGCGCAAGGGGTCGGGATTGCAGTCGGCAACCACAGCCCGGCTTCGGTCGGGATTGCGGAAATTGCCAACAATCGCATCGCCGGGAATCAAAAAGCGGGCATCGTCGTCAGCGGCGCCGGCTCCCACGCGACGATTGAAGACAACCAGATCGAGGGCGCGGGTCCGACCGGCGTGCTTGTGCAGAATGGCGTGCAGGTCAGCTACGGCGCCACGGCCGCCATCGAACGCAATGTGATCACTGGCTACGCCTACACACCGTTCAGTTTGGTTTCCACTGCTATTCTGCTTTACCAGGCCGACGCGGATACGGCCGGCAACACGCTGCGCGACAACCAGGTCGGCATCTATCTGGTGGACAGTTCCGGCGTGCACGAAGGCAACACTATCAGCGCGACCGCGGCGGCGTTGAACTCGCCAGGGTTCTGGGGCATCATCGTCGACGCGCCGCCGCCAGGACGCAAGCCGCAGCTCGCCATGACGGCCAGCCAGCCGCGTCGCGCGGCTGTGCGTGGCAGTGTTCTCACTCTTCAAGCCACAGGGGGCGAGCGTGCAATTCAGCGCGTGATCGTGCGCAACAACGCGCTCTATAGCGATGGCGCTGGCGTAGGTTTGCAGGCGGACGGCGGCTACGGCGCGCTCGACATCGATTTGACGGCGACCAATAATGAAATTCGTGGATGGAACCGCGCCATCAATCTCACCCAGTGCGCGGGAAACTGCTCCGGCGCCGGATATACAGCGGTGACAGTGCGGCATAACCTCATCGAGCAAAGCGGCATTGGATTCGACAACGGCAGCGCCGGCGGGTATGCCATGGTTGCCGCCGAGAACTGGTGGGGTGCGCCTGGCGGCCCTGCCACCTTCCGCAACCCCGGTGGAAATGGCAGTTCGCTGGTGGGCGACGCCTCCTTTGCGCCGTGGCTGTGCACCGGCGTCGATGCCGACCCGGCCATCGGGTTCCAGCCTGACGCCGCTACCTTGTGTGGCCTGGCCGAACGTCTGATCATTTTGACCCAACCGCAGGGCGGGCTGGAAGGCGTCCCGCTTCCACAGCAGCCCGCGGTGCGCGTCGAAGATCGCTTCGGCAACCTGGCGATCAATTTTAATGGCCCAGTGACCATTGGCCCTGCCGCCGGTTCAAACTCACGGCTAGGCGGTGGCGTCACGGTCAACGCGGTGACAGGTCTCGTGCAGTTTAGCGATGTGCGTGTGGATACTTTTGGCGCGGGGTTGGTATTGCAGTTCAGCACGCCTGGCGTGCCCCCGGTTGCCAGCGCCGTCATCGACGTTACGCCGCAGACCGGCGATATCACCCTGCGCGTCACGGTGATCGGCCAGCCGCCGTCAGCAGATTGGCGCCTGACCGGGCCAGTCGGCGACCTGACTACAGCCGCGACAGGCGGCGAAATCGTGCTGGACGCGCTTCATGCCAATGAGACGTACACCTTTACGCTGGGCGCCAAACGCGGGTATGCCTTGCAGACTTCATGTGATGACGGCGCCAGCAACGGGAATAGCAGCAACGGGGATAGCGTCAGCATTCCGCTTGCCTATCAGGCGGACGTAACCTGCACGTTTGTTGCGACCGCCCAACCTGCGTCGCTGACGGTTCGCCAAACCGTGACAGGACAGACGCCCGTCATCGACTGGGAATTTGAAGGCGATCTTGAGGCGTTCACGTTGCCGGCGGCAGGTGGGCAGCAGCAATTCAGCCTGCCGGCGGGCGTTTACCTGGTGCAGAGCAAGCATCGCATCAGTTATGCGCCGTCGGTTGCCTGTACGAACAGCGCGGGCGGCGGCAGCCAAGTATTGCTGGTGTTGGCGCCCGGCGACGCGGTGAGTTGCACCTTTACGGCGGTGGAGCGCACTACTGGGTTGATGCTTTACAAGACAGTCGGGCTAGCGCCGGATCGCTGCGGCATTTCCGACATTATCGGCGTCCCGGCTGGCACGTCGGTGTACTATTGCTACACAATTCTCAACACAGGGGAAACGCCGCTATCGCTGCACAGCCTGGCGGACAGTGAAGCCGGCCCCGTGCTGGCCGACCTCGACTATGTGGTGCAACCGGGCGCCAAGGTGGATACAGTGATGTTGGGGCGTGTGCTTAGCGAGACAGTAGCGGCCACGACTGTTTCCAGTGGCGTGTGGACGGCCTCTAACCGCGAGGGGCCGGAGGCACGCGACGAGGCCACAGCTTCGGTCAATGTCCTCCGCGCCGCCATCGATGGCGTCCTTACTGTCAGTGAGGAAGGAATTGGCTGTGGCAGCCAGAATATCATCAAGGTCGTGAAGGGAAGCAAAGTCAACTATTGTGTGACGCTACTCAACAGCGGCGAGGCGCCGCTGAGCACGCATCAGATTATCATTCCAGCGCTTGGCATTGTGGAGAAGGTTGACTATCTGTTGGCGCCCGGTGCATTTGTCAAACTGACGGCGACGGAAATCCCGGCGCTGGGTGGGGTGACAATCGACGACGAACAATTGCAGACGCTCATCGTACACTCGACCAATCCGCCTGCTGATCCGTTGGTCGAGCCCATTGATCCCTTGAAGTATCTGGTTGCCCCCGACTTGTTCAAGGCAGAAAGCCATGCCCAGGCCACTGTGCTGGTGCGCTCCGACGTTGTCGAGCCGGCGCCGCCCTCCTCCATCATGCTCTATCTGCCGAGTGTGGCTCGTTAGCAGGGACGTTAAGCTTTGGATAAAGTGGCAGCAAGAGAACGCAGATGAGCACAGATGGAATCAGATAGTCGCAGATAAGGTCAACGCAACAAAGCATCTGTGCTTATCTGTGACTATCGGCGTCTAGCTGTGTTCACTTCATATTCACGGAATGCAGGCATGACGGCTAACGTTCTGCTAGTACAACACGATGCAAACAGTACAAGAGATAGTAGTGATGACTTTAGTCATTATGTGAGATCCCTGCGACTAAAATCGCTACTATGAACAGTAGGTTCATTGCGCGTCGTCGTCAGGCGTTTGACCGGCGCCAGGGATTTGTTCGACAACCGATTGGGGGCGCAGCCCAGGTGGGATGCGGCTATCATCCTCGACTAATGCGCACAGCCGCGCCAGGTTCATGACATCCTCTTCCAGCGTCTCTTCTTTGGGCGTCTCCAGCAGCATGGCGACGCCCTCCCAACGCGAGTCATTGAGAATGTGGCGGAAGCCTGCCTCGCCGATCTCGCCTTCCCCGATGTGGACGTGCCGGTCGAGATTGCTGCCCATCACCCCCTTGCTGTCGTTGAAGTGCCACACCTTGACGGTTTCCAACCCCAACCAGCGGTCGATCTCGGCCATAAACGCACCATAGCCTGCGTCGCTGCAAATATCGTAGCCTGCCGCATGAGCGTGACAGGTGTCCAGGCAGACGCCGACGCGTCGCTGATCCTCCACCTGATCGATGATGGCGCGCAGTTGGGCGAGATCGCGGCCAAGCACGTTGCCCTGTCCGGCCATGATCTCCAGACAAGTGACAGTATCCGCACATGCCGGCGTTTCGTCGTGGATACGATTGAGCGCGGTGGCAATCCGTGCGATGCCGGCCTCGTTGCCCGAACCGGTGTGCGACCCCGGATGCAGCACGACATGCGGGATTGCATAGGCGTGGGCGCGTCGAAGCTCGTCCTGATGGGCCAGCCGGCTCTTTTCCCACAGATCGTCTTTGGGACTTGCCAGGTTGATCAGGTAGCTGGCGTGACTGACCGCATAGGTAATGCCCAGCGCAGGCATCTGGACGCGCCATCGTTCGACATCCTCTTCGTTGATTGGCGGCCCAGCCCACTGGCGATTATTCTTGGTGAAAACCTGGACGGCGTTGCTGTGCACCGACGCGGCTCGATCCAGCGCCCGACTGACGCCCCCGGCGATCGACATGTGTGTGCCCAGAAGAAGAAAACTCATTGCTTATTGCTCGCTTTCATCATTTATCTTTCGTTTTGTGCAGTTTAGCACAAGCAACCGCGCCATCTGGTATAATCCTCGCTATGTTGCTGGCAATGGATACCGCTTCGACTACGGCTTCCGTAGCAATCTATGACATGGCGACGGCGCGCATACTGGCCGAGACCACCTGGGAAGGACGCCGCCGGCAGACGCAGGATCTGCTGATGATGGTGCGCCAGGCGCTCGCTACAGCCGACGTTGCGCCTGACCGTCTGCGCGCGTTGGCCGTAACCACGGGGCCGGGCAGCTTCACCGGCGTGCGCATTGCCATCAGTGCGGCCAAGGGCATCGCGCTGGGATTGGCGATCCCGCCGGCCATCGTCGGCGTGCCGACGCTTTGCGTCACGGCTGCGCCCTGGCTGCCCCTTGCCGCGGCCTGCCATCCAGCGCCTACCACCTGCGCTGTGATGCACGCGGGGCGCAGGCGTTATCATTGGACGTGCTTTGCCGCTAGCGATCGACTGCACCGCCCCGATGCTGAGGCGCACACCACCGGCACAGCCGCGGAATTGGCGGCGTTTCTCAGCGCGTCTGCCGCCGGATCATTTTGGTTGGCGGGCGAGGTCGATGCTGAACTGGCCGCGGCGGTCGGCGCTTGCGCTCATCTCACCGTCATCGAGCCGGTGCATGGGCTGCGACGGGCGGGGGTGTTGGCGCACCTGGCCACCCTCCTGTTGCAAGCAGGGCGTACAGAGACGTTGACCTCCCTGCAGCCCCTTTACCTGCGCGAGCCGTAGCGGAGATCATGTCTACACCGGCTGTGCTCATTCAACCCATGGGCGTCCAGGATATTCCGTTTATCGAGGTGCTGGAACAGGCGTGTTTTTCTGCGCCGTGGTCGGGCGATGTTTATCGCCATGAATTGGCGCGCAATCAACTCGGCTCATACTGGGTGCTGCGCCCCGATTCGGCCGCAGCGGATGGCGCGCCGCCGATCCTGGCCTACGGCGGTTTCTGGTCGATGGGGCCGGAGGCGCACATCGTCACGATTGCCACGCACCCGGACTATCGCCGGCAAGGGCTGGGGCGGCTGCTGTTGCAAGTCCTGATCGAGCGAGCGCACGCGGCTGGCGCCAGCGAGATCACCCTGGAGGTGCGCGCCGGCAACCGTGAGGCTCAAGCGCTGTATGAAACAATGGGGTTTACGTGCGTAGGGATACGCAAACGCTACTATCGAGACAATCACGAGGATGCGTTGCTGATGACGCTTTTTTTGCCGGACGAACACACGCTCACCCTACCAGATTGAGCGCCGTCTCCAATTCATGAAGGATCGTCCGCTCTGCATTGCTGATTTGCTGGCCACCAATCCCCAGAAATCCGCCCTCTTTGGTGGACGCAGCCGCGGTGCGCGCCAGGTGCAGGAGCCATTGCCGGAAGGGTTCGACCTCTGACGGGGCCTTCTGTGAAACCAGTCGCATCGCCTGTAGACAGCCGGCGATCAGATACGCGCGTGCTGCGGATGAACTTTGCGGCAGGTCAACGGGGAGGTCGATGCTTTCCCCATCACGCGCCAGCATCCGCTCGGTCACGGCAAGCACCAGCACGCTTTTCGAGTTGCTGGCCAGGGCATGCGCATGGTTGAAGACTGCATACAGTTCGGGCAGCCAACTTGTTGGATTGGCGAGATCGCCGACGAGCAAACCCGCCAGCATGGGCGCGCGCTCAAGCACATCCCACTCCTGCGCGGTAAAATCAAGTGTATGTGTCATGCTATCGTTATCCTGGGAGTTGTAAGGCAGCCGATTTGTCAGGTGCACAATATTCCGGGAATACGCGCCACGGTTCTGGAACGGCGACACGTCTTGCGCCCCTTCCCGGAATATTGCTGTCATCGCACGCCGGTTATTCGCCCGGATGCAGCACGCGGAAGATGACGCCGGCCAACGCACCGGCCACCAACTGCGTGACAGCGTAAATGCCAAACGTCGTCCAACTGAACACGCCGAGGAGTGCAACGCCCGCGCCCACCGCGGGATTAAAGACGCCGCCGGAGATGCTCCCTACGGCGTAGGCGCCGGCAAGCACCGTAAAGCCAATCGCCAACCCGTAGAACGAGTTGCCGTCGGTGCCCTTCGCCGTGGCAACGTTGAGCACCACGAAGGCTAAGGCAAACGTGAAGAGAAACTCAGCGGTGATCGCCTTGGTCATGTCGAGCGCCGCCGGCTCTGCCGTGGTAATGCCCAACAACGAAGTGGCGAGCAACGCCGCTGCAACGCCAGCCACAAGTTGAACCACCCAGTAGATGATCATGTCGGTGGCGCTGATCTTGCCGCGCACAAAGACCGCCATCGACACCGCCGGGTTGTAGTGAGCGCCGGAGATATGCCCGCCGGCGAAGATCATCACCATTAACACAGAGCCGATCGCCAGGGGGGCAAATCCTAACGGCGCCCACCCGCCGACCGCGGCCGCTGCTACCGTGAATACGAGAAAAAAGGCGCCGATAAACTCAGTAATGTACTTGGGCATAGGTGTTCTCCGTTTGATTGTTTGCGCTGTTGAATAGTCTTATTTGCGCTCAAAACGCGCGTTCTTTATTCAATCAGAAAAACGCTGGATTGTCTAGAAAGAAGTAACAGTTCGGCCAGCTTATGGTATAATGCCCCTCCGTCATGCAGCTAATCAAAACAGGTGGGTCGGATGAGTGATCTGATTGGACAACTTGAAGCATTGCAGGTGGAGGCGCAAGCCGCGCTGGCCGCTGCGCAACATACGCCGGAGACCGAGGCGTGGTACGCCGTCTATCTTGGGCGCAAGGGCAAGATGACAACCGTGCTGCGTGGGTTAGGTCAGCTTTCGCAAGAGGAGCGTCCGCGTGTCGGCAAGCGCGCCAACGAGATCAAGGAAACACTCGAAGCTGCGTTGGTCGCACGCCAGGAATCGATCGCCGCCGCAGAGATGCAGCGCACGTTGGCCTCCGAAGGCATCGACGTGACCATGCCGGGGCGGCGGCCACAGGTCGGCAAGCTGCACCCGACCAACCAGGCCATGCGCGAGATGGTCGAGATCCTCAAGCAGATGGGCTTCCAAGTCTATGACTCGCCCGAAGTCGAGACCGACGATTTCAACTTCGGGCTGCTCAACTTCCCGCCCGATCACCCGGCGCGCGAGATGCAGGACACCTTCTTCACGACCACGCCGGATGTGATTTTGCGGACGCACACCAGCCCAGGTCAGATTCATGCCATGCGCCAATATGCGCCGGAGCCGATCCGCGTGATCCTGCCGGGTAAGTGCTATCGCAACGAGGACGTGACCGCGCGCTCTGAGATGATGTTCTACCAGATCGAAGGGCTGGCGATTGGCCACAATATCACCTTCAGCGATCTCAAAGGCACGCTGCTGAACTTTGCCAATCAGATGTATGGCGAAGGGCGCAAGATTCGCTTTCGCAAATCCTATTTCCCCTTCACCGAACCAAGCGTGGAAGTCGACGTAGACTGTGTCCTGTGCGGCGGGGCGGGCTGCCGGCTGTGCAAACACACCGGTTGGCTGGAGATCTTGGGCGCCGGCATGGTGCACCCCATTGTGCTGCAAAATGGCGGCTACGACCCGGCGCGGTACAGCGGCTTCGCTTTTGGCATGGGCATCGAACGCCAGGCCATGCTCAAGCGCGGCGTGGACGACATCCGGCTCTTTTACAGTAACGACGTGCGGTTCCTGGAGCGGGTGTAGCGTTTCGACAAATATTTCACACAACAAGAACCCCTCCAGGTTAACCTGGAGGGGTTCTTGTTGTATCCGGCAAATAGAAGCATTCTCACTGAACGACATCTTATTTCGGCATAGACTAAACCTGTGCAAAACCATTGCAAACTGCACAATTGTAAAGGAGAAGAAAATGAACACAACATTGGGAAACACCAAGCAACAAGTCACAGAAGAGCAACGTAGTGCAGCCGGAATGGGCGATTATCTGCGTCAGTTTGCTGTGATCGTCGTCACGCTGGCTACAATTGCCATCAACGGCCTGGCAACCTCTCTGCCGCTGAACGGCCAATCGACGGGTGAAATTTCGGATCGCTTTCCCTCGCTGTTTACACCGGCGGGCTATGTCTTTGCGATCTGGAGCGTAATTTACCTGGGTTTGCTCGCCTACATGGTCTACCAGGCGCTGCCCTCACAACGCACCAACCCGCGGCTGCGCAGCATCGGCTGGCCTTACGTCGTCAGCGGTATTGCAAACTCCGTATGGATTTTTCTTTGGCACTACAATCTCTTTCCACTGAGCTTGGTGGTGATGCTCGTGCTCTTGCTGAGCCTGATCGTCGTCTATCAGCGTCTTACTCCTTGGCGCGCCTCGGCTTCGACGGCAGAGCGGTGGACTGTGCACATTCCCTTTAGCATCTACCTGGGCTGGATCACCGTGGCGACAGTAGCCAACGCGTCGACCGTGCTGCTTGACTGGGGATGGAGCGGAGCGCCGCTTTCGCCGATGATCTGGTCGTTGGCGATGATTACGGTGGCAAGCGTGCTCGGTTTGATCTTCGCGCTGCGCGAGCAAAATATTGCCTATGTGGCTGTGCTGGTATGGGCGTTTATCGGGATCGCCGTAAAACAGAGTGAGACGCCTCCCGTCGTTTTTGGCGCTGCGATTGCCGCAATTGTGCTGGCAGTGGCGGCCGGTGTGGGCTGGATGAGCAGCAGACGCCAGGCCAAGACGGCGCTTTGAACCTATATAAAACACCCTACACGAAGTGAGGATTTATGCGACAAAAAACCATCGTGATCGGCAGCGGATTCGGCGGGCTTGGTGTGGCGGCGCGCCTGGCGGCCAACGGCCACGAAGTCACACTGTTCGAGAAACGTGACAAGCTTGGCGGCCGCGCCTACACCTACGAAATCGACGGCTTCAAGTTCGACGGCGGCCCGACCGTGATCACGGCGCCGTGGCTGCTGGATGAAATCTGGACGCTGGCGGGTCGCCGTCGCGAAGATTATTTCGAGCTGATTCCGCTCGACCCCTTTTATAAGATTTTCGATCACCAGGGACGCGCCTTTAGCTACAACGGCGATCATGCCTACATTTTGGATCAGATTGATGACTGGAACCCGCGCGACAAAGAAGGCTATACGCGCTTCATGGCCACGACGAAAGAAATTTTTGAAACCGGCATGGCGCTGATCGATAAACCTTTTCTGCATTTTGGCGATATGATGCGTGTGGCGCCTGACCTGGTGCGGTTGCAATCTTACCGTAGCGTCTACGGCTATGTGAGCAAATTTATCGAGAACGAGTTTTTGCGCCGCTGCTTTTCCTTTCACCCGCTGCTGATCGGCGGCAATCCGCTCGACGCGCCGTCGCTTTACGTGCTAATCCACTACCTGGAGCGCGAGTGGGGTATCCACTACGCCAAAGGGGGTACAGGGCAGATCGTCGCCGGCTTTGGCCGTCTTCTGGACGAGCTTGGCGTCAAAGTCCACCTCAACACCGAAATTGAGGAGATTCTCATCGAAGATAAGCGAGCAACGGGCGTCCGGCTGGCAGATGGCACGGTGCACAGCGCCGATGTAGTCGTCTCGAACGCCGACGTCGGTTGGACTTATCTGAACATGATTCCGAAGCAGCACCGCCGCGTCAACAGCGACCGCTGGGTGAAGAGTAAGAAATACAGTATGTCGCTGTTTGTCATTTACTTTGGCGCCAAGAAGCGTTATAACACCGGTACGCCGTTGGCGCACCACAACATCATCCTGAGTGAGCGCTACAAGGGATTATTGCGCGAGATTTTTGACGAGCAAGAATTGCCAGAAGATTTTTCACTTTACCTGCACATGCCGACTATGACCGATCCCAGCATGGCGCCGGACGGTTGCGAAACCTTCTACGTGCTGTCGCCTGTGCCGAACCTGAACGCCAATATCGACTGGACGACCAAGGCCAAGCCTTATCGCGACGCCATCATGCAATTTTTGGAAGATAACTATCTGCCCGACTTGCAGCAAAACATTGTGGCCGAACATGTCATCGACCCTTTGCATTTCCAGGATACACTCAACAGCTATCTGGGCTCCGCCTTCTCGGTCGAGCCGACGCTGTTGCAATCGGCGTGGTTCCGTCCCCACAACCGCTCGGAAGATTTTGAGAACCTCTATTTTGTTGGGGCCGGCACACATCCGGGCGCAGGCTTGCCGGGCGTGCTCTCTTCTGCCAAGATCGTGGACGAACTGCTCAATCCTGCCGGCGCGCTGCAGTCGGCCAAACCGCCGGAGGCGAGAACTCATGCTGCAATACAGAGCGCGTAACCCGCGCGGTCTGTGTAACCCGCACGACTTGTAATGGTGTTCAATAGTTCAATCCTAGAGGCCGAGTTTCTGCCGGAAACTCGGCCTCTAATCGCGTCGCGTAGTAGGCTCAGCGAGTGGAAATACCCCTAATGAGGTATAAACGGCGCCGGATGGGGTAAGCGCACTCTGCATGAGGATTAGTTCGCTGGCCGTGGCAGTGACGGAGGCGTTGCGCTGTGATGTCGTCCCAACTTGCATTATGACGGCGCCAACCGCGTGACGCAGGCTTGCAGCGGCATTGTGCTGCACCCGCCCGATCGTCAAATGCGGCTTGAACGGTTTATCTTCAGCCGGCAGGCCAACGGCGCTCACTGCATGATCTACCTCCGCCTGCAGCCGCGCCAACGCCGTCAGATCGCCCTGAATTCCACACCAGATGACACTGGGACGCCGGGCGCTGGGAAAGCAGCCCAGTCCGTCCGTAAACAGCGCCAGAGGAGCGTGTTGCTGGGCAAGCCTTGCTAATTTTTGCTCCAGAGAAAGCTGCTGTGCACCGTCGATTTCGCCAAGAAAGCGCAAGGTCAGGTGAAGGTTGTCAGTAGGCGTCCAGCGGATGGAACGGTCAAGCTGCTGCGTGCGCAACTGTTGCACAAGCAGGCGCTGTACGGTGATAATCTGGTGCAAGGCAGCATTCGGCAGCGCAAGAGCGATGAAGGCGCGCATCAGCTAATCCACAGCGTGATGGCGTCACCACTGACGGCGACGAGGTGGTGGAGGCAGGCTGTAGCGGTCGTAGAAGTCGCGCTGTGAGGAGCGTGAACGCATAAACATCACGCTTGTGATCAGCCCCAGAATGCCGATGCCGCTGGCGCCAGTGAACGTAAGACAAAGCAGCATAATCATGAGGTTTTGCGAGGTCGGGGCCAGTGCGCTGACCAACTGAAAGGTTGGCGGCGTCGGCGTGACGGTAGGCAGCGGCGTCATGGCGGCCGCCAGCGCAACCGGCGGCTCGGTGGGGGCTGCTGTCACGACAATATAGCCAGGCGGCGCTGCAACGACGGCTTGAACCTCCGCGCCGCTTTGCGCCAACGCCGGGTCTTGCGGCGCGGCTTCCAGCGCCGATGCATCACCGCCGCGCGGGTCGCCGGGCAGCGGCGTCACAACGATGGCCGTCGGCGCCGCATACGGGTCAAGCGTCGGTGTGGGCGTTGCCAGCGGCATGCCAAACTGGTCGACCGCGCCCGGCTGCGGCAACGGGCTGCCAAACGCGTCCGTCGCTGGCGGCTGAAAGATCGGGTTGCCAAACGCGTCCGTCGCCTGTGGTTGGGGAAGCGGATTGCCAAAGGCATCGGTCACTGGCGGCTGAAGGATTGGGTTGCCAAACGCGTCCGTCGCCTGTGGCTGGGGAAGCGGATTGCCAAACGCGTCGGTCGCCGGCGGCTGAAAGATCGGGTTGCCAAATGCGTCCGTTGCCTGTGGCTGGGGAAGCGGATTGCCAAACGCGTCGACGGCCGGCGGCTGCGGTAACGGGCTGCCAAAGGCATCCGTCGCCTGTGGCTGGACGCCCGGAGGTTGGACAATCGGGTTGCCAAACGCATCGGTGGGGATGGCTGGAATTGCATTGGGATCGGTGGTGGGCACGAGGCCCGGTGCGCCCGGGGTTGGGGTCACATTGGGGCCATACCCACAGAGCGTCGGCGCCTCGCCTTGCGTACCATCCGTCGTGAATTCAAGCAGACGGAAGCAGTAGGCGACGCCTGGCTCGACGCCAACCGTGACGGGAAAGCTGTACTGTGCAGGGGTGGATGGGCCACCTTTGGCGGGTAGGAATCCAATGCGATGAAAAGCGATGTCGGGTTCGCTGGCAAGCTTGCATTGCACCTCGAACCCCTCCACATTGAACTCGCTAGTCGTTCCCCACTGCAAAATCACCGAGGCGGGATTGGACACGATGTAAAAGTAGCTCAATTGAATGGCGGCCAACGCGGGTTGCACCAGGAGAGTCATCAAGACCAGCATGAACACACCCAGCACCGTCCAAGTCCAGAGGCGGGTGCGATTTTGTAATTTCTGACGCCATTGCATGTGCAGAGTCGGACTCCATCGAGTCAACATTTTTTGAACAGGTTTATTCATTGCCAGGATTTTACCATGCAGGCGTCAAGAAAAGCATACGCTTTTCGGTGTATTGGCGCTACTCAGGACGGAGTACGCACCTAGCATTAGCGGCTCACCAGGTAAGCGATGTCGGCGGCGATGTCGGCCTTTGGTGCATCGTGCGGGAAGATCTCGCGCAAATTGTTTTCTTTATCGATGATGTACACAAACGCCGTATGATCGATCAGATAATCCGACGCGCTTTGGGATGCATCCAGGATACGTTTTTCCGCATAGACGCCGTAATCTTTTTTCACGCGGGTCAGTTCGTCATCTTGTAGGTGAACCCCGTAAAAATCTTTGTTGAAAGCGCCTACATAGGCGGCAAGCCGCTCCGGCGTGTCGCGCTCCGGGTCGAAAGTGATAAAGGCAAAGGCGGTTTTGGCGCGATCCTGCTCGGACAGCGTCTCGTAGACCCCCTTCATATTGGCAAGCGTCAGCGGGCAGATGTCCGGGCAAAAGGTGTAACCGAAAAAGACAACTTTGACACGGTCGCTTAATTCGTCCAACTGAAAGGGCGCGTTGTCTAGATTGACGCCGCTGATCTGCGGGGCTGCGATCACAGGGTCATAGGGCGTGCCGTGAAATTTATAGTCCTGACTGCACCCGCTGATGAGCGATCCCACCATCAGGAACAACACCGCGAGCAAACCAGGTCGCACTCCAGCAAAACCGCGTCCGTTCTTCCAAAGCACCATTTTGTTAGTTTTCATTCTCATTCATCCTGCGGCAACAGCCCAACCAATATTTCACAAAATTCATGCTGACAGGCGTCGGCCAGCGAACTATTGTACCAGACGCGCATTTCGTACGTCAGCGCAGTCATTAAACTGGCATAACGCTCCTGGGCCTCGGCGGTTTCGTCCTCCGCCAATGTTTCGTACTCAGGATAACGGCCCATCCACTCCTCCAGGTTCCGTTCGGCCTGCGCCGGTCGTGGCCCCCACTGCGCCTGCAACTCCCATTCTTCGTCAAAGACAAAGAGCTGCGGCAGATCCCATTCCTCCAGTACGGCCACCATATCGAGGTCAGGAAGCAGGACGGTCAGCAGCCGTAAGTCTTCATCGGATAAAATACGCATCTGGATGCGCTGCGACGCGTCAGTCAAGCGCACAACCACGGGGAGCACAGCAGTTGTCTCGGGGTCTTCGTCCGTCACCAGCGCCACCACATAGAGCATTTCGCCATACCCAACCATGGCGTCTTGCCGCGCCGGCGCCAGGCGCGTCTCCGCATAACGCATTTGCAACAGCCGGCCGCGATCTTCTTGAAGCTGGCAATATTCTGGGAAAGTCAGGCACCGCCCATAGGCTATCGCTTTGTCATCGGCCAGGATAGAGTCAGTCATTGCGCTCATGGCGTTCTTTTACCGCGATTCGATTTCTAATTTCAGCGCCAACCAGTTAGTTGACGCAACTATACCATAGAGCGCCGCGCTCACTCCAGCACGACCAGCACGGCGTTCTGTTCGACGCGCTGTCCCGGTAGGACGGTGATCGACTTCGCCACCCCGGCGCGGATACAGCGGATCTCGTTTTCCATCTTCATCGCTTCGAGGATCACCAGCGGCTGTCCTTCCTCTACGGCGTCCCCAGGGCTGACGAGCACTTTGACGACCAGGCCAGGGATGGGCGCAGTGATCGCCAGCTCGCCATCCGGCAGGGAAGGCAGCTTGCGCGCTTGATTCAGCCGACGGTTGCGTTCATCCTGCACCTGCACTTGAAACTGCTCGCTGCGGATCGACACTGTGTAGTTGAACCGATCCGAGGTGATGAGCATCTCATGGCTCTGGCCGCCAAAAAGCACGCTGTACAATTCTGGGATGCCGCTGCGTACGATGTTCACATCCACCGCTTCACCTTCGAGCAGTATCTGCGAATCGGTGATCTCAACTTCATATTCGTTGTTGCCGATGCGTGCGAAATATTTCATCCCTGTCCCCTTTACCACTGTCCCTTTTGTGCGCGCATGCGTCCTGACAGCTTCCAGTCATTGGAAGTGGAATTGCCGTTGGCCGCCTGGCCGATGTGAGCAACCGCCTGCCGTCCTTCTTCATGCTCGATCATCGCTGCCACCACGGCTGCCAACCGCTCACTTTCCGCCGACATCGGGCGGCGAGGGCTGATGCGCCGCCGGCTTAGGAATCCCGTATCGAAGGTGCCCCAGATGAACTCGGTGCTGTCCATGATCTCCTGATGAAAGGGAATTGAGGTTTTGATGCCGGCAATGCGATATTCGTTCAGCGCACGGCGCATACGCAGAATCGCCTCCGCGCGATTCTCGCCGTAGACGATCAGCTTGGCGATCATCGGGTCGTAGTAGAGGCTGATCTCGCCTCCCTCGTAGAGGCTGCTCTCGACGCGCACGCCCGGCCCCGTGGGTTCTTTGAGATAGGTGACGACGCCAGAGCTGGGCATGAAGTTATTGAAGGGGTCTTCGGCCGTGATGCGACACTCGATCGCCCAGCCTTTGGGCGCCAGATCTTCCTGTCGATAGCGCAACCGGCGGCCCGCGGCAATTGCGATCTGCTCTTTGACGATATCGATGCCTGTGACTAACTCGGTGACGGGATGCTCAACCTGCAAGCGCGTGTTCATCTCCAGGAAATAATAACTGTTGTCTTTGCTGTCAAAAAGAAATTCAATGGTGCCGGCGTTGACGTAGCCCACCGATTCCGCGGCGGCAATGGCCACCCTGCCCATCTCGGCGCGCAACTTGTCGTCGACCGCGACGCTGGGCGCCTCCTCGATCAGCTTCTGGTGGCGGCGCTGGATGCTGCATTCGCGTTCGCCCAGGCTGATGGTGTTGCCGTGGCTGTCGGCTAAAATCTGAATCTCGATGTGGCGTGCGCTCGTCACCAGCTTTTCGAGGTAGACTTCGTCGTTGCCAAAGGCGGCCATCGCCTCGCGCCGCGCCGCGCCGATTGCCCCCTCCAGCGCGCCGGCGTCATGCACGGCGCGCATACCCTTGCCGCCACCGCCCGCGGTCGCCTTGATCATGATCGGGAAGCCGATCTCCTTGGCCGCGGCCGCCAGATCCTCATCATGCAGCCCTTTCACAGTGCCGGGCACCAACGGGACGCCGCGTTTGCGCACCGCTTCGCGCGCGGAAATTTTGTCCCCCATCGTGGCGATCGCTTCTGCGCTGGGGCCGATAAAGGTGATGCCCGCATCGACGCACGCCGCAGCAAACTCGGCGCGCTCCGACAGAAAACCATAGCCGGGGTGGATGGCATCGGCGCCGGACTTGCGCGCGATATCGATGATCTTGTCGATGCGCAGATAACTTTCACGGCTTGGCGCCGGGCCGAGCAGATAGGCTTCGGTGGCGTAACGCACATGCAACGCGGTGCGATCCGCCTCGGAGAAGACTGCTACGGTGGAGATGCCGCGCTCTTCGCAGGCGCGCAACACCCGAATGGCAATTTCACCTCGGTTGGCAACAAGGACTTTTTTGAACATAGGTCAGGTTCCTGCAAATCTCTCCTAGTAGGTTTGAAAAGCTCACAAAGGGGCACAAAGATGATCCCAAAGTTCAGTACTTTACAAAACTCACACAAAGCCACCAGGCGCACAAACGGCGCCATCTTCAACTTTGTGATTTTTCGTCTCCATGTGAGGCCAAATCTTGAACTACTAAAGCTGCTTTTCTTCGTGCCTCTTTGTGCGCTTAGCGGCTTTGTGGCGGCTTTTCAAACGCTTGCCTACATCCGATTGCGATGCACGCGCGCTACGACGACGATGCGATCGTAGTGCAGCGGCAGCGGCAACAACGCAGCGCTGTCGTGCCATTGACCGAACAAAGGATCGCCCGGCATCAAGCTGAGGCGTCGGAAGCCCCAAACCGTCACACTGGTGGGATGGCCGATCGCCGTCTTGAACTCATCTTCGACCAGCCCCTGCACGCGGCCGACGCCGGTCAGGTAGCGCGTCTCCCAGGTGCCATAGGGCAGGCGGTCGTCGACTTGCGGCGCGCACGTCACGCGCAACTTCACCACGCCGCAGTCGACCAGCAGCACAGCGGTTTGCTCGTCATCTTCCATCACCAACTCGGCTTCGACGATCTGCCCGGCAAACGCGTACGTGGCCGGCCCCGTGCGCACGAATTGCGCGGGCAGCGCTTCCGGCTGCACGGCGAACCAGCTCTCCGCGGCCGCATCCGGCAAAAGCACCCCGGCGTCGAGCACCACGCTCAGCGGCTCGCCTTGTTTGATCCCCGGATAGCCCATCTGCTCGTATTGATAGGCCGACAGTTCAAATTCGATCTCTGGCAGCGCCATAAAAGCTTCACCTCTATTGCTCACAACTTTGAGAGATTGGAGATTGAGAGATTGGAGATTGAGAGATTTCGGCATTATTTAGCGCCATGCCCTCTCGCCATTTCCTAATCCCCTAATCCCCTAATCCCCTAATCTCTATTCTCTTCTTACAACGGAATATTGCCATGCTTCTTCGGCGGCAGGCTGTCGCGCTTGTTTTGCAACATTTCCAGCGCATTGATCAGGTGCTGTCGCGTCTCGCGCGGCTCGATCACATTGTCGATAAAGCCTGCGGCGGCGGCCACGTAAGGGTTGGCAAAGCGTTGCCGGTAATCCTCGACAAGTTCGTTCTTGCGCGCGGCCTGGTTCTCCGCCTCGGTGATCTCGCGGCGGAAGATCACATTGACCGCACCTTCCGGCCCCATGACCGCGATCTCCGCGCTGGGCCAGGCCAACACGAGGTCGGCGCCGATGTGGCGTGGATTCATCACACAGTACGCGCCGCCATACGCCTTGCGCACAATCACAGTGAGCTTGGGCACGGTTGCCTCGCAGAAGGCATAAAGCAGCTTGGCGCCCTGCCGGATGATGCCGCTGTGCTCCTGGGTGATGCCGGGCATGAAGCCAGGCACATCTTCGAGCACAATGAGCGGCACATTGAACGCGTCACAAAAACGCACGAAACGCGCGCTTTTCTGGCTTGCTTCGACGTCGAGCACGCCGGCCAATACTTTCGGCTGCTGAGCGACAATGCCGACTGAACGCCCACCCAAGCGCGCAAAGCCGACGAGAATATTCTGCGCCCAATGTTCATGCACCTCTAGAAATTGACCATTGTCGACAATATGGCGCACGACTTCCTTCATATCGTAAGGTTTATTGGGGTTGTCTGGAATAATGGTGTCCAATTCCGGCGCCTCGCGCAGCGGATCGTCGTTCGGCGGCTGCACTGGCGGATCCTGCATGTTATTGCTGGGCAGATAATCGATCAGATGCTGGACGAGGAAGAGCGCGTCCTCTTCGTTTTCCGCGGCAAAGTGCGCTACGCCCGATTTGCTGGCGTGCACCGACGCGCCGCCCAGCTCCTCGAAGGTGACATCCTCATGCGTGACGGCCTTAATCACATCCGGCCCAGTCACAAACATGTGGCTCGTCTCTTTGACCATGACCACAAAATCGGTGATGGCCGGGCTGTAGACCGCGCCGCCCGCACACGGTCCCATGATCACGCTGATCTGCGGGACAACGCCGGAAGCGATGACGTTGCGGTAGAAGATTTCCGCATAGCCCGCCAGGCTGTGGACGCCCTCTTGGATGCGCGCACCGCCGGAGTCATTCAGCCCGATGACCGGCGCGCCGTTCTTCATCGCCATGTCCATGATTTTGCAGATCTTCTCGGCGTGGGCGCGGCTGACGCTGCCGCCAAAGACGGTGAAGTCCTGCGAGTAGACGAAGACCAGGCGCCCGTCGATCGTGCCGTAGCCGGTGACCACGCCGTCGCCGGGAATCTTTTGCTCCGCCAGTCCAAACTCCGTCGTGTTGTGCGTAACAAAGACATCGACCTCGCGGAACGTGCCTTTGTCCAGCAACAATTGCAGCCGCTCACGCGCCGTCATCCGCCCGCGCGCATGTTGGCGTGCGATCTTTTCCTCGCCACCCCCCAGAAACGCGGCTGTCTTCCGCTCGCGTAGATCCTGAATTCGTTGATCCGGTAATGAGTTGCTCAACTTTTGCCTGCCTTTGTTTCAGAATCGGTTGACTCAGTTGGGTTGATTGCGATCACGATCTTGCCGAACATTGCGCCGGCGATCAAGCGCTCGACCGCCAGATGAAACGCTTCGATCGGGAAAAGCGAATCGATAACAGGGCGCAGCCTGTCCTGGAACACTAGATCCATCACCGTCAGATAGTCACCCTGCGTCCCCATCGTGCTGCCGATGATCTTCAGGTGACGTCCAAAAATCCAGTTGACGGGGATCTGCGCACGGTAGCCGCTCGTGCCGCCCACCGTTACCAGGCGCCCGCCAGGCCGCAGCGCACGCAGGCTCTCGCGCCAGGTCGCCTCGCCTACATTGTCCACGACCATATCGACGCCCTCGCGCTCGGTGATCTCAAACACGGCCTTTGACCAGGACGCGCCTGCCCTGTGATCACTCGCACTGTGTTCACTCGCACTGCGGTCATACACCCAGTCGGCGCCAAGCTGTCGGGCGCGCGCCGCTTTTTCGGCATTGCCCGCAATCATATAAACGGTGGCGCCGGCGTACTTAGCGATTTGCAGCGCGGCCGTGTTGACGCCGCCGCCTGCCCCCACCACCAGCACGCGCTCGCCGGGTCGCAAATCGCCGGCGACGATCAGATTATGCCACGCCGTAACATAGACCAGCGAGGCTGCCGCAGCCAGACGCATGTCGTACCCGTCCGGGATGGCGACCAGCGTGCGTGCAGGAACGGCGACATAGTCCGCACACGCCCCGCGCACATGTTCGCCGATTAGATACGCCTTGCGGCAAAGGTTGTGACGCCCGGCCAGACACGCACGGCAGCGGCCACACCATACGAGCGGGTTGGCCGTGACGCGCTGCCCAATTCGCCAGCCTGTCACCTCGCGCCCGATGGCGACGATTTCGCCGCTGAAGTCGCTGCATGGCACATGCGGCCAGGCCAGGTCAAGCCCCTGCCAGCCGATGCGCACGAAGTCGTCCAGACGATTCAGCGCCGCGTACGCGACCCGGATCACCACACCGTCGGCTGCAACCTCCGGGGCGGCCAGCGCGTCGACCAGGTGATAGGCCTGGGGCGACGGGTCATGGTGGTCAAAGATTATTGCCCGCATAGCATGGTTATCCACTGTAGAGCACAAGCACCGTTGCGGCAAGTGCGCCCACAAGCATACAGAGGCCGAGAAAAACCAGCGAAATCACGATTAAACCACAACTCATGGCGACATTCGCCATGGCGGCGCGCGTCCCCGTGAGCAGTGTGAGACCGGCGCCAGAGACGCCTAAGCTGACGCTGGCGCACAGGACGGCGATAAAGATGCTGGCAGGCAACTCCCAGCCGAGCACGGTGTAAGGCGCGTACAAACCGATGACGCCGCCGGCAATCCCAAATGCTGCACTGATCAAAATGATCGGCAACGACGGGCCAGAATTATCGAAACCCAGATCTGTCTCGTCATGCGGGAAATCGCTGTGCGGATTATCTGGAGAAAACCGTGCGGAAGAATCTTGGAACAAGGTGGCTCCTACACGCCGAATTTGCTCGATCGGTTTGATATGAGCCGTGACCACCAGCATTCTACACGATCGGCCATTCACAGCCAAAGGATCAATAAGCAAAGCGCCGCTTATTTCCTCGCTTATTTCCCTGTTGATCTCACTGCTTATTCGCGGCGCCCAGCATGATCCGCCTGCGGTTTGACGCTGTGCCATTCGTCATGTAATCTGTTTTCAAACAAGGGCATTTATACCCGATCCAATCAAAGAAGCAAAAGTGCATCCAAATGAACTCGCATACAAACCATCATCCAATTCTCGACATTACCAGAATCGCTACAAACCTGAAACACGCGGTGATCGGCCACAATATCGACTATCACGGCGCCATTGCCAGCACGATGGGGGTCGCGCATCAACTGGCGGTTGACCCGGCGACGCGTTCCGGCACGCTGGTGGTGGCGGAAGAGCAGACCGCCGGGCTGGGACGGCTGCAACGTCAATGGCACGCGCCGATGGGGCAGGCGCTGCTGGTGAGTCTGATCCTCAAACGTGAGCATTTGCCCGCCAACCTTGCCCAATTGCCGATGCTGGCCGGGGTGGCGGCTGTGCGCGCCATTGCCAGCGTAACGCCAGAACTGACGGAAGATATCGGGCTGAAGTGGCCCAACGACATCATGCTCGGTGAAGACCTTGCGCACGCCCGCAAGGTGGGTGGCATCTTGATTGAGACGTCTTTTGTGCGCGACCAGGTGGACTATGCGATTGTGGGCATGGGCATCAATGTCAATCAGGAGGAAGGCGCGCTGCCGGAGGTTCCCGCCGATGCGCCGCCGCCCACGAGCCTGCACCTGGCCGTGGGCCGTTTGCTTGACCGCACCGCGCTCCTGATTGCGCTTTGTCAGGCATGGGAGGAACTCATCGACCCGCAGGCGTCGCCGCACGATATTTATCACGAATGGCGCAACCTGCTGTTGACGCTGGGTCAGCCTGTCACTGTCATCGCACACGGCGACAGCGATCGCCGCTTTGCGGGCGTAGCCATCGATGTCACCGCAGATGGTGCGCTGATCGTCGAGGACAACGCCGGCCGTTCGCATCTACTCGATGCCGGAGATGTAACCACACGCTTGCCTTGAAGACTGACTCTGTCTCGCGAAATTCTAATCGCTGCGGCTTGCTGGGCGCCCTGCTGGTGGCGCTCCTGCTCACCAGCTTTGGGGGGGGCTTACTGGTCTCCCCACTTCACCACGCGTCCGCCGCGTCCCCTGCTGCGCTTTTGCGCCAGGGGCCAGATGTGCTCTCCGGCGTTGTTTTCACCAAGACAGTGATCTACGCCGCCACCCTGGCCGACGCGGGCGCAGCCTGTCAAGCCAGCACAACCACCACAGTTGTGGCCGCAGCCGGTGACACTGTCTACTATTGTTACACGATCAGCAACGCCAGTGACCAGCCCGTCACCCTCCAGACGCTCTTCGACGATAACGGCGCGGCGGTGGTGAACTGGGCGCCAGGGGCGGTGCTTGCACCAGGGGAGACAATCCTGCCCGCAGTCGCCACCGGCCTGGTGCGCCCCGTCACAGTTCCGGCCAACGCGACGACCGACATCATCGCGCGCGCACAGTGGACAGTCGAACAGGCGGGCGTGCTCTATCTCGTCGAATCGCAAGCGGCCACCACGATCGATATCGTCGCGCCTCAGGTCGAGGCCGTCCTGACTGTCAACGGCGTCTCGACGACCTGTCCCACCACCACAGGCTTTGCCGCGCCTATCGCCAACAACGCGTATGGTATCGCCAACTATTGTCTGACGCTGCGCAATCGCGGCAACATCACGCTCACCAATCATCTCGTCTCGATCCCGGCCCTGGGCATTGTCGAGGGCGCGCTGGTGGCTACGCTGACACCTGTACAGTCAAGTGTCGGTACGCAAACGATCTCGATCACGCACGCCAGCTTGTTCCAGCCCAGCGCGGCGTGGACCGCCGCGCTGAGCCAGACCGTACAACATGCCGCGCTCACCGTCAGCGCCTTCGTGACTTCCACCGACGCGACGGGCCGGCTGGGCGCCAGCGCCGTTTCCGTGGCGAAGGTGACCGGTTCGACCGGCAACATCCTGGTCACCCGCTACTTTGCCGAACGACCCGACCAATGTTTCCGCGATTTAGAGGACGCCGGTTCGCCAGGATTGAGCACCTACTACTGTGTCGTCATCCAGAACACCAGCGCCACTTCGGAGACAAACCCCATTGCCCCGCTCACCACTCATGAACTGACCGACAGCGCCACCGGTGGTCGCGTGATCATCCCCAACGTCACCATCTTGTCGACCGAGCGGCTGACGGTGACCAACCAGTTTCTCGCCGACCGTGGGCTTCCCCAGATTTTGGGGCCGGTGCGTTATCCCCAATCTGGCGTCTTTGTGAGCACTTCGATCGTGACTTCGACCAACCCGACCTTTGGCTATCGCACGTCCGCCACCAGCAACTCAACCTCTCTCACCATCAATACACCGCAGCCGGACACACCGACGCCGACTTATACGCCGTGGCCCACCTTTACACCGCTGCCCACCTTTACGCCGATCCCGTTGCCGCCGACGTTTACAGTGGAGCCGACGTGGACCGCGGCGCCCACACCGACGCCTTCGCCCACCGTGGTGTTCATTACCACACCGGGCGGCTTGCCGCCAACGGCCTATCCCCAGATCGGGCCGGGGGGCGTTGCCGCGCCGACCGTGGATCCCTTTGCCCCGCCGCCAGGTGGAGGCGATCCTTTTGCCCAGACTGCAACCGCAGCCGTGCTATTTGGCTTCGTCACACCCGCCGATCCCTTTGCGCAGACTGCTACGGCCCAGGCGATCTTCGGCGCCCCACCGGCCGATCCCTTTGCCCAGACTGCTACGGCTCAAGCGCTTTTCGGCGTGCCGCCTGCCGATCCCTTTGCGCAGACTGCCACGGCTCAAGCGCTTTTCGGCGTGCCGCCGGCCGATCCTTTTGCGCAGACTGCCACCGCGCAGGCGCTTTTCGGCGTGCCGCCCGCCGATCCTTTTGCGCAGACTGCCACCGCGCAGGCGCTTTTCGGCCCCGATTCGCCGTTGGCGCCCTCGACGCCTGGAGTGGTGGCCGTATTGCCACCACCCGGCGTTGTGATCACGGTGACTGCCACACCCACCTCGCCCGGCCAACGCCCCGTTGAGGGCGCAACGCCGCCCACTGGCGATGCCGCTGCCATTTTTCGGGCGATTGCCGGCGGCGCGGCGGCAGCATTGGCGTTGGCCGGCATTGTCGGCGGCGTCGTGCTGTTCCTCTTATTGGCAGGCGCATTGGCCGGGGTCAGCGTAGGGAATCCTGGCCCGCCTCCCTACGATCTGGTCGAAGATCCTGGTGGAGATGTGGCTGTCCAGGCCGACCTGCTCGGCAAGCCCACCGCGCCCCGGTCGCCCGCGTCACCCTCTCAAGACGAAGAGGAGTGGCCGGCTTCGCTGCCATGAACGTGCATCGACAGCGCATCTATTTACTGATATTGACGCTGATGGCGTTTGGCTGGCGCGCGGCGCGTCTGGACTTCCAGAGTCTCTGGCGCGATGAGGTCGACGCCATCTATTTCGCCGTGCGCAATCTGGATGAGACGCTGCGCATGTTTGTCCAGGCCGCGCAGAATGGGCCGCTCTACTTCCTGGGGCTGCGCCCGTGGTTTGCCGTCGTAGGAACCAGCGAATTTGCGTTGCGTTTTCCATCGGTCGTGGCGGGCGCGCTGAGCACGCTGCTGGTGTGGCAGGTTGGCCGCCGCCTCTTGCCTGCCGCGCCGAGCGCGTCCATGCCCACGACAGTGGCGTGGGTGGGCGTGGCCGAAATCGGCGCGCTCTTCTTTGCGTTAAATCCCTACCAGATCTGGTACGGCCAGGAAGGCAAGATGTACGCCACTGTCACCTGCCTCGCCTTGCTGTCCACTTTATTTTGGCTGCGCGGCATCGAAGCGGGCGGCTGGAAACCGTGGGCCTTCTATTGGGTCGTCGTCAGCGCGGCGATGTATGTGCATCTGTTGATGGTGTTGCTGATCCCGCTGCACTTGCTGTGGTTTGGCATTGCCTGGCCGCGCGCCCGCCATCATTGGCGCGGCTATGGGTTGGCGCTGGCCGGGTTGACGCTGCCTTACTTGCCCATGCTGTGGTGGCACTGGACAATGCTCACGTCACCCGACAAGCTGTCGGGGTTCAGCTTCACCCCTGTGGATGCCATCTTGCGCTCTCTGGCGCTCAACCATGCGCGCGGTTTTATCGCGACCACGCCGCTGTGGTGGCTGGCGCCGGTCTATTTCCTGTTTGGCGCAGGCATCTTATTCGGCATGACCGTGATCGGCGAGCGCACCGGAGAGTTGCGTCCGCCACTCGCCGCGCCGCGGCGCTTCGCCCTGTTGCTGAGCTGGCTCCTGCTGCCGATCCTCCTGATCTACCTCGTCAGCCTGCGCCAGCCGGTCTTCACCGAGCGCTACATCATCTGGATCGGCCCGGCCGCGATGTTGCTGATGGCGTTGGGGCTGCGCGTCGTAGCGGCCAATGGCGGGCGCCTTGCCCTGCCCATTACCACAATTTTTCTGGTTTCTGTGCTTGGATTGTGGGGCGTGTTGGCCTGGGAACAGAAGGTTCAGGTCATCAAATACGATCTGCGCAGCGCCATGCAATACGTCAACCAGCAGCGCAGCCGCGACGACCTGCTGATTCTGCAAATCCCGCATCAGGAATGGGCGTATCGTTACTATACCAGCGACTTTGGCCCCCATCCCTTCCAGGACAGCGATGCGCGGCTGGGCTGGTGGGCCGGCGGGCCGTATACAAACTGGGGGCGCAGCGAGGATGTGGAGACGCAGGCCGTCGAGTTGTACATGCGCGACATCACGCGCGAGGCAGACACCCTCTGGGTTTTGCTCAGTGAGGCCACGCTGTGGGACGACCGGCGCATGATGGAGCACTGGCTTCAGCAGCACGGTGCACTCGAAGATCAAAAAACTTTTGCCGGCGTCACGGTGCAACAATATCGAATGCACCCATAAATTACTTAAAAACTGTTTGAAAAGCCCCACCACGAAGCCACAAGGGGCGCAAGGGGGCACGAAGAGGAGAATTTGTAGAGACGGCTTCCAGCGCTTCTTTGCGCCGCTTTGTGTACTTAGCGTCTTCGTGGTTACTTTTCAAACAGTCTCTTACAAGGCTACTGCATTTCAAGATAGGCTCGGAGGTAAATCGATGTCTACATTACAAGTTGAGGTCACAGCACGCAGCCGGTTAGTGTGGGATGATCCACCAAAGCCCAAACGCGTTGGCCTTGTCCTGGGCGGGGGCGCGGCGCGCGGCATCGCGCATGTCGGCGCACTGCAGGCGCTTGAAGAGCATGGCATCTATCCCGACATCATCACCGGCGCCAGCGTGGGCGCGCTGGTGGGCGGCCTCTATGCGGCCGGCATTTCTGCAACGCGGCTCAGATCGCTGGTGACAACCATCTCGTGGCTCGATCTGGTCAGCCTCAAATTGCCCTCGTTGCATCTGCCCGATCTGGCCAAAAGCCTGCCGCTTGGCCTGCTGGAGTTGGATAAGATGATCGGCTGGATCGACTCGCTGATCGGCAAAGATGTCCAGTTCGAGCAACTCAACCTGCCCTTCACCGCCGTCGCCACCGACCTCGTCACAAGTGAGGTCGTCGCCATGAACTGCGGACCGCTGGCGCCGGCTATCCGCGCCAGTTGCGCGGTGCCCGGCGTCTTCACTCCCTATCGGCGCAACGGCCGGCTGCTGGTGGATGGCGTCGTCGCCAATAACCTGCCCGTGAGCGTGGCGCGCGAGATGGGCGCCGACTATGTGATCGCCGTAGATCTGCTGCTGCCGCTGACCGCGGCGTTTGCTTCTCGCTCGGTCGAGCCGCGCAATCTAGTCGAGGCGGCCATGACTTCCCTCTTTATATTGGCGCGCGCCACGCAGTCCGAACAGCAGTATGCCGACATCGTGGTGACGCCGGAGATCGGCCACATCAACCTGGCTGACCTGTTTTCCGCCGACGAATTGCTGGCCACCGGTAAACAGGCGATGGAAGCATGGATCCCCAAAATCAAGGATGATTTGTCGCCAGAGAAGATACAGCTATGACGCCGATTGATGTGCTTTGTGTGGGACATGCCTGTTACGATCTGATCTTTGCCGTGGATCATCATCCTGGGCCGGATGAGAAGGCGCGGGCGCACGCCTTTATCAGTTGCGGCGGCGGCACAGCGGCGAATGCCGCGGTCACCGCCGCCCGCCTCGGCGCGACGACTGCCCTGGCAGGGTATCTGGGCGCCGACATCTACGGCGAGGAGCACCTGGCCGAACTCTATGCCGCGGGCGTCGACAGCAGCCTGATCGTGCGCGGGCCGCAGGCGACGCCAATTTCCGCCATTTTCGTCAAACCCGATGGCGCGCGCTCGATCGTCAACTATCGGGGCGACACCAACCGGCTGACGGCAGAGGACATCGAATTTACCAAGTTGCGTCCCAAGGTCGTGCTGTTCGACGGTCATCAACCGGAGTTGGCGGAGGCGCTGGCGATCTGGGCAACGGCGCAGGGGATCGCCAGTGTGCTCGACGCGGATGTGGTCAACGACGGCAACCGGGCGCTGGTGCATCGCTGCACCCTCGTCGCCGCGTCCGAGCGCTTTGCGCAGGAATACACTGGCGCGGCCACACCACAAGCCGGCATGGCGCATCTGGCGTCGCTGGCGCCCGCGGTCATCGTCACGCTGGGCGAGCGCGGTCTGATCTGGCAGCGCGGGGCGGAAACAGGCGCCCTGCCCGCGTTTGCGGTCGATGTGCTCGACACCACCGGCGCCGGTGACGCCTTTCACGGCGCGTTGGCGGCCGGCGTCGCACAAGACATGGCCTGGGAAGATCTGCTGCGCTTTGCCAGCGCCGCGGGCGCGCTCTGTTGCACCAAACACGGCGCCCGGATCGGCATCCCCACGCGCCAGGAGGTGATGGCGTTGTTGGGCGCCGGACGAGGCAAAAACGAAAAGACTGGATAGCCCAACGACAAATAGCACGCGGATTTGGCGGATCGGACGGATTGTCGCTGATTTTTGTTGGTTTGCTCCGCGCCGATCCGCCAAATCCGCATCATCCGCGCGCTATTTTTTCGTCCCCGCACAGTAATCAGAGCCATTGAAAACCGCCCAGAATGTGCGATAATAGCGTCACGCAACGACTGGAATGGCAGTTTTTGAAGAGTATTTGCGTCGTAAAGGGATCAGATATGACAACCTATGACTGACATCCGTATCTTAACGATCTCCGGCAGCCCCTACGAGATGGGCTACACCCACGGCAAGGCGTTTGCAAAAGAGATCGGCGATCTGACCGAAGAACGGCTGCACCTGAGCTGCGACCCCTTCTGGACAGGTGGGCAGACCGCGACGCTGGACGAGGTGCTGGCGATCGGCCGCGCCTGCCTGCGCCACCACGAAGCGTTTGCGCCCGAATTGATGGAGGAGATGCGCGGCATGGCCGACGCCACCGGCATCGGCGTCAACGAGTTGGTGATCATGAATGGCTTCACCGACTTTGTGGACATCATCGCTAATCCCGCGGTGCTGAGCCACACTCGCGCCAAGAGCGTGTTGCCCGGCGACGCAATCGACTGCACCGCCTTCCTCGTCGCGCCGGCGGCTTCGGCGTATGGACATGGCTACCTGGGGCAGACGTGGGATATGCACAGCACGGCGACGCCCTACGTGCTGATGCTGGATGTACGGCCGCAGACTGGGCCTGCTCTCATGACCTTTACCATCACCGGCTGCGTGGCCATGATCGGCATGAACGAGCACGGCGTGGCGGTTGGCATCAACAACCTGCTCGGCGCCGAGGGACGCGCCGGCGTGCACTGGGTCTATGTGGTGCGCAAGATGCTGGCGCAGCGCACGGTGGAGGAAGCGCTGACCGTGCTGCAAGGGGCGCATCTCTCCGGCGCGCACAATTATCTGCTGCTCGGCCCGGATGCGAACGGCGCGCTGCGCGGCTACAATGTCGAGCACATGGCAACGCGCGCCCACGTCATCCCCGTCGAAAGCATCTATGCGCACACCAATCACTGTCTCATTGCTGAGATGGTCAACGGCGAGCGCCCGCGCAAATCCGTGTCGCACGCCAGCACAGTGGCGCGCCAGGATCAGGCAAGTCGTTTTCTAGAGGATCAGATCGGCCACATCACGGTGGAGATGCTCATGGCGCTGACTCGTTACCACGCGGACGGGGAGCTATCGGTCTGCGCCCATGTCCAGCCCGGCTACGATGTCGAAAGTTCCGGCGCCTGCGTCATGTCGCCAACGACCAGGGAGCTATGGGCGCTGTGGGGCAATCCGTGCCGGCACGAGTACGAGGCGTTCAGTGTTGCGTCAAACTCTGCGTCAAACTCTGCGCCAACTGAATAGTTTTCGGGCAGATCCTCCGTGATGGGAGCTATGCGCGATGGGAGATGCTTCATGAATCCGACGGCGATAACGACCAAAACCGAATTGCTCCAGTTGATCGCAACGACGCGCACCGAGTTGGAAGCTGCCGTTGCGTCCGTGCCGCCTGAGCGCCGCGAGGAGGCGCTGCCATCGGGTCTGAGCGTAAAAGACCTGCTGGCGCATGTCGCCTTTTGGGAGCGCTATCTGGTGGATCGGCTCGCTGCGGCGCAAACAGGACGCGACTTTGCTGCCCTGCCCTACGCGGTCGATGCCGAAGTGGACTCGATCAACGCTCTCGTCTATGCTCAACACCATAGCCAATCCTGGGACGTGGTTTGGTTTGATTTCGAGGATGTCCACCGCCGCCTGCTGGTTGTGCTTGACCCCTTTACCGACGCCGACATTTTCGACCCGGCGCGCAGCCTGGCCGTGATCGGCGACGATCAGCACACTGCCTTCGACCACATCTACGCGGAGAGCGCCGAGCATTTTATCGAACACACTTCGGAAATCAAGACGTGGCTGCACGGCGCCGACCCTGCAGCCACGCGCACCGGCGCCGATCTCTGTCCGATCGTGCGTCCTAACAGCACTTATGCTGGCTTGCAAGGGCTGAACTATTGGGGCGGCGTTTCCGCGCAGAATGTGGGAGCGCAGGCAATCTGTATGCATTTGCTCAAGATGCCGCCCGGCGCACGCGCCAAAGCGCATCTGCACGAAAACCACGAGACGGTAATCTACTTGATTTCTGGCAAGGTGGCGATGTGGTATGGCGCGCATCTGGAGCAGCACCAGATCATGCACGCGGGAGAATTTTTGTATATTCCTGCGGGCGCGCCTCACTTACCCTATAACCCATTCGACGAAGAGGCCGTTGCTGTGCTGGCGCGCACCGACCCCAATGAGCAGGAAAGCGTACGCTTGTTATGACCGTTGGGGCGCGCCCCAAACACAGATGCAGGCAGGCAATTGCTTCAATGGACGCTCAGTTTGCTGCCACGCGCACAGGCTCCCGTTGCTGAGCAGAGCGCCCGGCTGACCACGCCAGCCCTGCGCCCACCAGCAGCAACACGATGTTCAGCAAAAAGGGCAGGTTTTTGTTGACGCTGGAGAGTGACCCCGCGATCCAGCCAAAAGGCGCGGTGAGCAGGATCACGCCCACGTAGAGGATCGACTGCACGCGCGCTCGCTCCTGGGGGTCGATGGTCAGCACGATCAGCTTGTCGAGCAGTGGGCTGACTGCGGCATAGGCGCACGCTTCGACGAAAACGCTCATCACCAGGATGGCGTAGCCTTGCTCCGGCGCTGTGATCAGCAAAATCTGGCTGAGGACATAGGCCAGGAAACCCGCAAACATGGGCCACTGAAACGGCAGCCGGCTCATGCGCGGCATGATGAAAAAGAAGAAGGCCAATGCAACCGCGGATTTGACAAAGGGAAAGATGGAGAGCGTCTCTGGCGGCACATTCAGCTTTTCAGTCACGAGAATTGCCCAGAAGCTGCCGTTGATCAGCCCGACGATGGCGATAATCAACATGATGCCGGCGGTGTAGAGTGTCTGTGGCCGCTTGAGAATGTCACTGACGACGCCGTGATACTCGCCCAACACTGAAAAGATGCTTTGGCCGCGCGTCGCCTCCATGCGGATGGTTCCCTGCGTCGTCTCTTCGGTCATCAAGTAGGTGATGGTCGCCTTGAGGGTGAACATGACAGCTGCAAAGAGATACAGCACGCGCATAGTGGGGACGAGAGAATATTGCGCCACCAGGATGCCTGCCAGCGGCGCCACGAAGCCGGCCGCCAGATTGGAGATATGAATCCAGGTGTAGATGTCCACCAATTGATCGTGGTCGGCCTCCTCCACCAGCAGGCAGGTCCACGAATTCATCGTCACTCGCCAGATGGCGTTGGCAATGCCCGCGGCCAAAAACCACCACAGGTTCTGCGAAAACGCCCAGATCACGGCCGGCACGGTCCAGGCCAGAATATCGAAGAGCAGCGTCGTGCGCCGCCGGCCCAGCTTGTCCGTGATGGCCCCGCTGAGCAGCGCCCAGAACACCTGAAAGCCCCAACTGACGCTCAGCACCAGCCCGATGTTCCTGTCGGTCAGACCAAGCGCCACCATGTAGACCGAGGCGTAGGGCGCGACTAAGTTGTAGGGAATGCCCCACAATGGCTCGGTGTAGACACAACCGCGCGGGTTGCCGGTGAGCGAACGCAGAGAGGTGATCAGCGAGTGTGACATGCCGTGCAGCCATCCACAGAATAGCCTTGTCGCACATGACGACAAGGCGGCAGAAAGGTATGAAAACGATTTCAACCATCATACCTCACGCGCCTGAAGCCAGGCCAATCCTATGCTTTGCCGCAGGTCACGCAAGTAGCGTAAGATTGGGGGTGACGCGATACGTCGGGCTGGTAGCCCGACCTACTTTGCCGCAGGTCACGTTATCAACGTGACCGCTGGTTGTTGGCGCGCAGACGCGATACGCCGGGCTGGTAGCCCGACCTACGCAGCTTGGGGCGCTGGGCGCGCAGACGCGATACGCCGGGCTGATAGCCCGACCTACGCAGCTTGGGGCGCTGGGCGCGCAGACGCGATACGCCGGGCTGATAGCCCGACCTACGCATTCTGTTTGCAGGTCGCACGCTTTACACGCCAACGGCTTCGGCGAAACGCTCTAATGCATGGATGTGCTGCGCCGGCGTCGTCAAGCCGCACGCCATTGTGTTGACCGAGAAATAGTTTGCACCGGCCGCGTGCCAGTCTGCGATCACTCGCTGCTGATAGTCGGCGTCGCCGTCCTTGTAGTGCAGCCGCGGCTCGATGCCGAGATCCCCACGCGTGCGGCCCTGCTGGGCAAGATAGCCGTCCAACTTAGCGAGTGCGCCGGCCGCGTCCTGGGCGGTGCGATGGTTGGGCAGCCAGCCATCGCCCAGGCGCGCCACGCGTTCCAGCACGACATCGGCGTGACCGCCCAGCCAGAGCGGGATCGGTTGCTGCACCGGCAGCGGGTTGATGCCGGCGTCGGAGATGTCGTGCCACGCGTCGTGCACGGTGAGCAGCGGCTCGGTCCACAAGCGGCGCAGCAGCGCGATCTGCGCTTCGGAGCGCCGGCCGCGCGTGTGGAAATCTTCTCCCAACGCCTCGTACTCCACTTCGTTCCAGCCAACGCCCACGCCTAGCCGGAAGCGCCCGCCCGTCAGCACATCCAGCGTGGCGGCCTGCTTGGCCACGAGCGCGGTCTGGCGCTGCGGCAAGATGAGGATGCCGGTGATGAAGCTCAGCCGCGTCGTCACTGCGGCCATGTAGCTGAAGAGCAGAAACGGTTCGTGGAAGGGGGTGAGATGGGTGTACGGGCCGTGCCAACCGCCGGGTCGATCGGGGTTGGCGCCAAGCACGTGGTCATAGGCCAGCACGTGCGTATAGCCGAGCGCTTCGACCGTCTGCGCATAGTCGCGCAGCGCGGCGGGGTCATTGCCAAACTCTGTCTGTGGAAACACGACGCCGATCTGCATAAGAAGCCTTTCTGGTTCTCTACATTCCCTGATGAATCAAGCGTCTATCATAGAAAATCTCAGCAAGTTTGACAAAGCGTTCACTTGCCGGTATAGTGCCGGAATGCCCGCAACAAGGGGGGCGAATAGCTCAGTTGGTTAGAGCGCCTCGCTTACACCGAGGAGGTCAGGGGTTCGAGTCCCTTTTCGCCCACTAAAATCTCACCGCTGTTTCTCCAAATCGACGGTGCACCCGCTTTCCCCACTGACCAGACCAAGATTCACGACACCGGATGCCAGCCGCCAATCCTTTGGGGTCGAACGCGTCTAGAATAGACAGAACATCATGTCTGCAATGAACGAAGCTATTTCCGAGCGCCAGACTGAATATCGCAAGTTGCCTGCCGTCGACGCGCTGCTGCGTGAGCCCGCCGTCGCGTTGCTGATGGGCGACTACGGCGACGAGCTGGTGACGGAGTGCGTGCGCGATCTGCTGGCAGCGTCGCGTCAGCAGATCGCCGCTGGCGCGAGCGCACCGGATGTAGAATGCTGGCCCGCGTTGATCCACGCACAGTTGGCAGCGCAGAGCACGCCCTCGTTACGGCCCGTCATCAATGCAACCGGTATTATCGTTCACACCAATTTGGGACGTGCGCTGCTGTCCGCGGCCGCGCTCAAAGCTGTGCAAGCCGTAGGCGCCGGTTACAGCAGCCTGGAATACGATTTGGCCGCGGGCGCCCGCGGCAGCCGTCACGACCATGCGCGGCGGCTGCTGTGCGCTCTCACTGGCGCCGAGGATGCCATCGTCGTCAACAACAACGCGGCCGCGGTCTATCTGGCGCTGGGCGCGCTCTGCCAGGGCCGCGAGGTGCTGATCAGCCGCAGCCAGTTGGTGGAGATCGGCGGCGGCTTTCGCATCCCGGATGTGCTGCGCCAGAGCGGAGCGCGGCTCGTCGAAGTCGGGACCACCAACCGCACGCATCTGCGCGACTTCACACTCGCCGTGACCGCGGAGAGCGCAGCGATCATGCGCGTCCATAGCAGCAACTTCAAGCAGATCGGCTTTGTGACGATGCCGTCGCTGGCGGAACTGACCGCGGCCGCGCATAAACACGATCTGCTGCTGATCGACGACCTGGGCAGCGGCGCGTTGCTGGACACGACGCGCTACGGTCTGGCGCCAGAACCGATGGTGCAGCAGAGCGTGGCGGCCGGCGCCGACCTCATCACCTTCAGCGGCGATAAATTGCTGGGCGGGCCGCAGGCCGGGATCATCATAGGGCGCGCGGAACTTGTCGAGCGGCTGCGGCGTCATCCGATGGCGCGTGCGCTGCGCGTCGACAAGCTGACGCTGGCCGCGTTCGAAGCGACGCTGCACAGTTACCGCCGCGGGCGCGCCGTGCAGGAGCTTCCGGTCTGGCAGATGATCGCTGCACCGGTCGCTGCTCTGCAAGCGCGGGCGTCTGGCTGGCAGGCGCGTCTGGCGGATCAAGGCGTTGCAGCGCAGCTTCAGGCGGGTGAAAGCGCGGTCGGCGGCGGCGCCCTCCCCGGCGAGACGCTGCCCACTATGTTGCTGGCGATCGAACACGCTGCGCCCGACCGGATTGCCGCGGCCTTGCGCAGCCAACCCACGCCGGTCGTCTGCCGCATCCAGCAGGATCGGCTGCTCTTCGATCCGCGCACCGTGCCGCCGGAACAGGAAGAGACCCTGCTGACTGCGTTGCTGGCTGTGCTACAGTAGAAGCGAAGAAAATCATCCACAGATGACACAGATTGTGCAGATGCTGGAACGCGGGACGATTGATGGTGATTTTAAAGGAGCGCGAACAAGCTTATCATCTGTGAAATCTGCGCCATCTGTGGATGATTCACTTTCATATTCGCCATCAGCGCGGGCACAGGTTCGCCAATGGGCGATTGATGCAGGTTTCAAGATGGCGCGAACAAACTTATCATCTGTGAAATCTGCGCCATCGTGGATGATGCGCTTTGTTTGCGGGAAAATCAGCGGTAATCCGTCAAATCCGCGTCATCAGCGGTCTATGCCTTGTGGAGTGAGACGAACGCAATGTTGGCCTTTTTGAAATTGGGTGGTTCGCTTATTACCGATAAACGGGAAGCGGAAACGCCGCGCCTGGCGGTGATCGACCGGCTGGCGCAGGAGATCGCCGCGGCCCAGCAGGCTGATCCCGCGCTGCGGCTGGTGATCGGGCATGGGTCGGGCAGCTTTGGCCACGTGTACGGGCGCAAGTATGGCACGCGTGATGGCGTGCGCGACGCGGCCGGTTGGTACGGCTATGCCGCAACCGGCGACGCCGCGGCGCGGCTGAATCGTCTGGTCACGGCGGCGCTGCTGCGCGCTGGCATCGCGGCGTGGAGCATTCAGCCCGGCGCGCAGGTGCGCTGCGAAAATGGGCGTATCGTGCAGGGACCGGAAACAACTGTCGAGCTGGCGTTGGCGCGCGGCCTGACGCCCGTCGTCTACGGCGATGTGGCGCTGGACGCGGTGCGCGGCGGTGTGATTGTCAGCACCGAGGAGATTTTCGACTGGCTGGCCGACGCGTTGCCGCCGGCGCGGATCGTCCTGGCCGGGGAAGTGGATGGCATCTTCACCGCCGACCCGCTGCTCGACCCCACCGCGCAGCCGATCCCAGCGATCACGCCCGACACAGTTTCCGCCATCGCCGCCGGACTGGGCCGCAGCCACGGGGTCGATGTCACCGGTGGTATGTACGCCAAGGTTATGCAATCCTTAGCGATGGTGCAGCGTCATCCGGCGTTGCAGATCGTCGTGTGCAGCGGGTTGAAAGCGGGTCACGTGCAGGCGGCGTTGACTGGCGCCCCGGTGGGGACGCGAATCGATGCGCAGGCAACAAGCCGCGCGGTTTCGGTTTGAACAGGCAAAGCGACTATAATGGGGGCGCTTCGGCAGGCCAATGCGAATAGGCCGCCAGAGGATGGAGAATCATGTTTGATATTTTACTGACCGTCATTTCGTTTGTGCTGGTATTGGGTGTGCTCGTCTTTTTTCATGAGCTCGGCCATTACTGGGTGGCGCGACGCAATGGGATCATCGTCGAGGAATTTGGCTTTGGCTACCCTCCGCGCGCGCTCAAGCTGTTCCACTATGACGGCACCGACTTTACCTTGAACTGGCTGCCGCTCGGTGGCTTTGCGCGCATGAAGGGGGAAGATGCCGGCGATATGGCGCCGGGCTCCTTTAATGCCGCCAGCCGCGGCGCGCGCGCCGCCACCCTGATCGCAGGCCCGGCGATGAATTTCCTGCTGGCCATTGTCCTCTTTGCCGCCAGCTTTATGGCCGGTTCGCCAGTGCCGGCCGGTTCGCCTCGCATCGACACGGCCGGCGCGGCCGCGACTGCGCTAGGTTTAGCTGCGGGGGATGTGGTGCTGGCCTACGACGGCATTCCGATCCAGATGTCATTGGTCGACGACGATAGCTTTGTCATGATGCAGCAAACGCAGGTTGACAACTCAAAGTTGCTGACGGTGTTGCGCGACGATCAGGTGATCGAATTGGAGGCCGCTTCGTTCGATGCTGTCTGGAGCGCCTTGCGTGAGAGCGCGTCTACACCGGTGCTGATGACTCAGGTCACAGGCATTGCCGAGGAGAGTCCTGCCTATCTGGCCGGGCTGCTGCCTGGCGATATTGTCTACGCCGTGGATGGCGTCAACGTCACGCTGGACGAGCCGCTGAACGTGCTGGTGAGCGAACGGCGCGGCCAGGAGCTGATGCTGACAGTCGTGCGTGACGGCGCGTGGCTGCAGATCCCGGTGACGCCGCGCGTCGATCCGCCGCCAGGTCAGGGTGCGTTGGGCGTCCAGATCGGTTCGGTCAATCGCATGGCAGGGATGAAACTGCTGCCTGCGCTGTGGAACGGCGTCACCAACACGGGCGCCTATGCCGGCATCGTTTTGCAATTGCCGGTGTTGCTGCTGCAGGGGCAGCTCTCCGCGGAAGAGGCGCAAATCAGCGGGCCGGTCGGCATCGCCCAGATGGTCGGCGGCGCTATGTCCGCGTCGATCGACACGGGGTTCTGGTTTCCGATTCTGCGGCTGTCCGCAGTGTTGAGCGCCGCGTTGGCGATCACAAATCTCTTGCCGCTGCCGGCGCTTGATGGCGGCCGCCTGCTCTTTATTCTCATCGAGGCGGTGCGCGGCCGGCGCGTCAGCCCAGAACGTGAAGGTATGATTCATGTGATTGGGTTCGTCTTCTTATTGGGGTTGATGCTCATCATCACGGTGCGCGACCTCAGTTCGGCGCCGCAAACCATCGACTGGGCCAGGTTGATGGGCCAGTAATCTGAATCGACATAAAAGTTTATGACACAACTTACACCGACGCCGAAAGACCCACACGGAGCGGCTGCCGGCGCATCGGCTGGCGAATTGCGTTCGGTGACCACGCGGCCTTGCCCGTCTTGCAGCACCCCTGTCAGCGTCAACGCGTCCATCTGCCCAGCCTGTGGTGAATCGCTGCCGGCGCGCGACAAACGGATCCGTTGCCGGCGGTGTGGCGGCAGTGCGTCGGCGGCGCTGGTCGTCTGCCCGCACTGTGGGCGTGAACTCCAGGCCGCGCCGCCGCGCTTGTTGACGTGGGGCGCGCCCGTGGTGCTGATCCTGCTGTTTGCGGCTGCGCTGCTAACGCAACTAGGTAACGCCAGCCCGGCGGCGTGGACGCAGCGTCAGGCGGCGCGCGTCGTGGCCCTGGTCAATGGCATCGGGGAGCGGTTACAGCCCGACATCACGATCACGACCATGCCGGTGGGGGAAGAGGATGGGGAGCAGCTTGTGAGCCAGCCGCCGCCCATCGCACCTACACAAGCCGTCGTCATGGCAGAGACGTCGAGCAATGCCGAGGCGCCGCTGGCATCCGCTGGTGTGGGGGACGCAACGGCGGGGGAGAGCGCAGGCGCCGCGCCAACTGTGGCCGCTCCTGGCGACGCTGCTTCCATTGAACCTGCATCTGACGCAGGGGCAGCGGCGCCGACGCCAACCCTACAACCTCCGCTACCGACCGACACACCGACCGCCTTACCCACTGAGACGCCAACCAAGATCCCCACGATACCACCGACTGCTACGTCATTGCCCACGCCTACCGCTACTGTGGCGATAGCAACCGCCACGTCAACCGCGCTGCCAACGAGCATATCGCCAAAGAACACGCTGCCAACGAACACGCCGCTCGCGCTCGCCACTGCCAGCACAACGCCCGGACGCAGCGTGACGGCCAGCACACTGGCCATCACAGCGACAAGGACGCTGACTCCTACGGTGGCGCTTGCAATGACCTTGCCGACGCCCACGCCGACGGTGTTGCTCCCCACCGCGCTGCCTACCGCCACGCCGAACATCCATCGCATCCGCGCCGGCGATACGCTTTTCGAGCTTGCGTTGGATAACGATATTTCGTTGGAAGCACTTTTGGTCGCCAATAATCTCACCGAGGACGACGTTTACACGATCCAGCCCGGCGACGACATCATCATTCCAGACCCCAACGCGACCGCGGCGCCGCCTGTGACAGATGCGCCGACGCCCACGCCAGAGCCGACAGGTTTCACCTACACCATACGCGCTGGCGACACGTTGATGGCGATCGGGCTGCGCTTTGGCGTCAACGTACAACGCATTTTGGACGCCAACGGGATGACGCTGGCGCAGGCGCGCTCGCTGCGTCCGGGTCAGGAGTTGATCATTCCTGGTGAGGAAGATGTTGCATCAACCCCCACCCCGCAGCCGACGGTTGCGGCAGCCGCGCCGGCCACGGCGCCCACGCCTGCCGCAGTCGCCAGCGGCGTCCGGTTGGACGCGCCGGGATTACTTTCTCCAGAAAATGGGACTTCCGTTCAGTGTGGCGCCGGTGGGCAGTTGGCGTGGAGCGCGGTGCCTTTTATCAGCCCCACTGATTCCTATGTCGTGCATCTGGGCTATGTCAACGGGCGCGATGGCGGCGGCGTCGAACAGGTGGTGTGGGTGCTGGCGCAGCCGCGCCCGGCAAATGTGACCCTATGGCAGCTTGACGATAGCTTGTGTGGGCTTGCTCCCTTTGAATATGGGCGGCAATGGCGCTGGTATGTAGATGTTGCGGAAAAAGCCGCTGATGGTACACTAACTCCTGTCAGCCCATCCAGCGTCATCTGGGGATTTGCCTGGCAGTAGGAAATGCACCTTATCGATGTAGTGTGCCGGTTGATGACCGGATGTGAGTTGACCGCATGACCGCGAATGAATTCCCCGCTGACTACGATGACTTCGAAGATGACTTCGAAGATGCGCACGCCGGCGATTGGGATGACGACGAGGAAGAAGCTGAGGACGATCTCGACCTTGCTACACCGGAGGCGCGCCATCGCAATGGCTATTATGCGCGCGCTCTGCACGAATTGGGAGAAGGTTACATCCTGGATGACGAAATAAGCGAGATCCAGGAAGACGCCGAGCACAAACCAACGTGGTCGGTGGAGACGTTGCTGCAGCGCTTGATCGCCGCGCCGGAAGAAGCGCCGCCAAACGAATATTTTGCGCTGTCCGACCTGACGCGTGAGCAAGCTGAAATCGTGCGCCGCGTCTGGCCGGAGATCGATCTCGCCAGTCGCCGTCGCGCCCTTGATATTGTGATCCAGGGCAAGGAGGAGTTCCTGGATGTCGATCTAGGCGTCTTTCTGACAGCGATCCTGGATGACCCGGATGCAGAGATGCGCGAATTAGTGCTGGAAACACTGGGTGACAACGGGCCTACGCCGGAGATGCTGGGACCGATCATCCAACGCTTGCTCCATGACCAGGCCGAGGCGGTGCGCGCCGCCGCGGCCGCCGCGCTGGGTCACTATGTCCTGGCCGGCGAGTTGGATGAACTGGACGCCGCGCTGGCGATGCGCGCTGAAACCGTGCTCGTCACCATTCTGACTGACCCCGCCGAACCGATTGCCGTCCAACGTCGCGCGCTGGAAAGCATTGCCTATTCCGGCGAGATCGGGGTGCGTCAATTCATCGAAGACGCCTATTATTCTCCGTATGAAGAACTGCGCATCGGCGCGCTTGTGGCGATGGGGCGCAGCGCCGATGTCCGCTGGCGCAGGCTGGTGCGCGCCGAATTGCGCAACCCTTCAGCCTTGATGCGGGCAGAAGCTGCGCTTGCGTGCGGTGAACTTGAAGCAAAAGCCGCCTTGCCCGATCTGCTTGCCCTGCTGGAAGATTCAGCATCCCTTGTGCGGCTGGCGGCGATTTTTGCGCTGGGGCGGTTAGGCGGCAAACTGGCGCGCCGGCCGCTGGAAGAAATCGCGGCCGGCGATGCTGAGGAAGCCCAGGCTGCCGAGATGGCGCTGGAGGAGATGCTCTTCTTTGCCGCCGAAGATGCGCCGGCTCTCCCGCTGTTCGACGAAAGCGAGGAGGAAGCTAGCCTGGACGATCTCGACCCCTGGGATGACTGGTCGGACGATGATGACGACGATGATTTGGGCGAATATGCGTAGCCGACAACTGTGAATCTCAAACTGAAACGCCTGGTGCGCACCCCATCTTCCGAAGAATACGCCTTGTTTGATCTTGACCAGGTGACGGTGGATGGTGCACCGATGACGATCGGTAAACTCGACCTGCACTACACTGGCGAGGGCGTTTATGGCACGCTCTTGCTGTGGGATGATGCCTCACGTCAGTTGACGCCGGCGCAGCGTTCGGCCTTTATCAACGCTTTGCTGGGCGAGATCGCGCAGCCGATGGGCATTCCCAACGAGTATGTCGTCGAATTTTTTGCCCCCACGCTAGAGAACTATCAGGTCTTCCACAACGTCGGCGCTGAAGATGATGCCGGCGCTCCCACCGCGCCGCCGCCCAGACCATAGCGGGCCGGCGGCGCCTCACAATAGAATTGCCAAACTGTTATGCTTGCCAATCTAGTCCAGGTGTTTGTCAACACCGTGTTGCCGGTGTTTTTGATCGCCGGCGCCGGTTTTGTCCTGGCGCGCGCCATGCCCTTGGAGGGACGCACGTTGGGCCGCGTCATTTTCTATTTAGGGTCGCCTTCGCTGGTTTTTCGCAGCCTCTACAATATGGATATCAGCACCACGGTGCTGCAACAGGAACTGCTGGTAGTGCTTGGCGTTTATCTCATCACGGGCGCGGTGGGCTGGCTCGTCGGCGCCGACCAGACCCGGCCGCGGCGTTCTGCGCTGACCATTGCCAGCGCCGTGAGCAACAACGGCAACATGGGGCTGCCGATCGCTCTTTTTGCCCTGGGCGACGCCGGTTTGGTGATGGCAACGGTTTATTACGCGATCAGCGCGTTTCTCACCAACACCTTTGGCGTCTTTGTCGCTTCGTCGGGTTCGGCGCCGCTAGGCAAGGCGCTTGGCCAGAGCCTGCGCGCGCCCGTGATTTACGCCACGCTGCTCGGCGTGATCTTGAATCGCTTAGCCATCCCTGTGCCGGATCCGCTCTATCGCGCCGTCGACCTGATGGCCGGCGCGGCCATCCCCATGATGTTGGTGTTGTTGGGCATCCAACTCAGCGTCACGCCTTTCACCCACGACCAACGCGTGGTGTGGCGCAGCGTGGTGATCCGGCTGGGGTTGTCGCCGCTGATTGCTTTGGCGCTTTGCCTGGTGCTGGGCGTCAGTGGGCTGGAGCGCCAGGTGGTGATTCTACAGGCGTCAATGCCGACAGCGGTGGTTGCCACGGTGCTGTCCACTGAATTCGCGGCTGCCCCGCGCCTGGTGGCGGCCGCCGTCCTGGTCAGCACACTCGTCAGCATGGTGACGGTGTCGCTCGTACTCGTGATGATCACGTGAGTGACGATCGACGATCACGCGCAGAAAGGGCGCGCCCTGGAATGGCTGATAATTTGCGCGGCTTATCGGCGGAGGGCATAATGGTGCGGTGATTCGTCCGGCGTGAGACAGACAGGCCACCTTGTCGTTTTGAGAGATGTCGAGCTGTCTCCTGATAGGGAGTGTTCAATGGAAATTTTGACAAACTTGTTCGATATCTTTTTGCATATCGATGAATACCTCGGCGACATTGTTCGCACCTTTGGCGTGTGGACGTATGTCCTGCTTTTCCTCGTGATCTTTGCCGAGACTGGCCTGGTGGTGACGCCATTCTTGCCAGGCGATTCTTTGCTCTTTGCCGCCGGCGCCATTGCTGCGTTGGTGCCGGATACACTAAATATTGCGGTGCTGGTGGTTGTGTTGATTTTTGCCGCGATCCTCGGCGATACGGCGAATTACTGGATCGGCCATTGGGTGGGGCCAAAAGCCTTTAGCGGCAAGGTGCGCTTTCTGAAAAAGGAACATTTGGATCGCACCAATGCCTTCTATGACAAACACGGCGGCAAAACGATCATTCTGGCGCGCTTCGTGCCCATCGTGCGCACTTTTGCCCCTTTCGTCGCCGGCATCGGCGCCATGAATTACTCCAAGTTTATTGCCTACAATGTGGTCGGCGGTATTGCCTGGGTGCTGATCTTTACGCTCCTAGGCTATTTCTTTGGCAACGTGCCCTTTGTGCAGCACAACTTTGAGTACGTCATCATTGCCATCGTCTTGATCTCGGTGCTGCCTGCCGTGTGGGAAATCGTCGCCGAGAAGACGCGCTCACGGCAGACGACGCCAGCCGTCGTCGCGCCCGAGGAAAGCGCTGACTGAATATCCTTCACTGACTTCTGTGTCCACCTTCCTGGAAGCTCCAAGCTTCCAGGAAGGGTAAGCTTTACTCCACCCACACAAAAATCAGGTCGTTGACATTTGTCTGCGTCGGTCCGGTCAGCAGCAGATCGCCGGTGGCGCGCAGGGAGGGATAGGCGTCGTGCCGGCGCAGCGCAGCGTCAGCGTCCAACCCGCCTGCCCGCCCGCGCATGATTGTCTCTCCGTCCACAAGGCCGCCGGCGCTGTCGGTCGGCCCGTCGCTGCCGTCGGTTGCCAGAGAAGCCACGGTGACGCCAGCCATGCCGTCCAGCAACCGGGACGCGGCCAGCGCCAGTTCCTGGTTGCGCCCGCCGCGTCCCGGCGCATCGCCAAGTGTGACCGTCGTCTCGCCGCCCAGCACCAGGCAGGCCGGCGCGGCCAGCGGATGCCCACTCGCCCGCACTTCCCTGGCCACCGCCACCGCCACTTTCGCGACCTCAGCAGCCTCGCCTTCGACGAAGCTGGTCAACAGCAGCGTGCGATACCCCAGCGCCTCGGCGCGACGACACGCGGCCAGTGCAGCCACTCGATTGTCGCCTACGACGCACGTGTGCGCGCCGACAAAGAGCGGATCGCCAGGTTTGGGCGTGTCGGGAAGTTGGCCCTGCCGCCCCGCCGTCAGCCGCGCCAGCACCGCCACGGGCAAACGTTCCTGGAGTTTATACCGCTCAACCACTGCCCAGGCATCGGCCCACGTGGTGCTGTCCGGCACGGTCGGCCCGCTGGCGATCACATCCAATGGGCTGCCGACGACATCGCTCAGCACCAGTGTAACGAGCGTAGCCGGACTGGCCGCGCGCGCCAGTTGGCCGCCCTTGACTCGGCTGACATGCTTGCGCAGACAGTTGATCTCGTTGATGGTGGCGCCGCACGCCAACAATGCATCGGTCATGGCCTGCAATTCGGCGAGCGTGATGCCGGCCGGCGCCTCCAGCAGCGCAGAGCCGCCGCCGGAGAGCAGCGTCAGCACCAGGTCGTCCGCACCGGCTGCTTCCACCTGCGCCAACATGCGTTGACCGGCAGCGACGCCCACCTGGTCTGGAATTGGATGGCTCGCTTCGACGAGTTCGATACGCACCGTGGGCGCCGCGTGGCCGCTCTTGACGATCACCAATCCGCCTGCCAGCGCATCGCCCAGCACATCCTCGACCGCGCGCGCCATCGGCGCACCTGCTTTGCCCGCGCCCACCACCAAGATGCGGCGGAAGCGAGCCAGCCGATAGCTGCGGTCGCCCACCCAAAGCGTCCCCGCCTCGACGCGCATCTGCTCGCGCACCGCCCGGTAGGGATCGACCGCATCCAGCGCCGCCTGCATGATGTCGAGATAGCGGTGCCGTGCTTCCGTGTTGCGTAATAGAATCAAGGGATCAAAAGTCATCGACAATTACTCCTTGTAGGTGACGGATCTGCCCATACATATCCGGTGCATCTGTAGTATTATAGAGCAAGCCTGTCACATCCACCCGGCGAGACGACCATGCTAAGCGACGCACAACACAAACAACTGCTCGAAGCCTTGCTCAGCGCGCTTCCATCCAAAGATAAACTGCGTATGATGGTGAAACTGGAACTGGATGCCAACCTCGACGAAGTGGCGGGCGGTGAGACCCTGAGCGTCGTCGCCTTCAAGCTGGTGACATGGGCCGAGAGCAGCGGGCGCATCCAGGCGCTGGTCGACGGCGCGGTCAGCCAGCAGCCCGGCAACCCGGAGGTCAAGAAGCTGGTTGCCGCGGCGCGCACGTGGGGTGCGGTAGCACGCCCGTTCTCCGGGTGTCAACAGAATCGTTGCCGCGGCGCGCATGTGGGGCGGGGAACTCTCACCACTGTAGATTCGCCATGAATGTAAAAGGCACGACGCCGGTCGGCAGTTATCTAAAGGCGCCAGTCCCTACGGTGTGCTCGACATGGCGGGCAACGTGTTGGAATGGACGTCGAGTCTCTACAGACGTTATCCTCACAGGCCGGACGACGGGCGAGAGGATCCCTATAGCGATGGAGATCACACGCTGCACAGCGGCGCGTTCAACAACGGTGCGGAGAGGTGCGCTGCGCCTGCCGGTACAGGAACAATCCTGACCCCACGAGCGACAACCACGCGTTGCGGATGGTGTCCTCCGGCAGTTGAGACACTACAACGGATTCGAGGAAGAAGCGGATTTGGTTTGCCTGTAGAGCGTGAGGCTGTCTTCAGCAGGATCGAAATCCGTTGATTCCCTGAATCTGTTGTGGTGCAGCAGTTGGTGCGAAACACTACAACGGATTCGAGGAAGAACCGGATTTGGTTTGCCTGTAGAGCGTGAGGCTGTCTTCAGCAAGATCGAAATCCGTTGGTTCCCCGAATCTGTTGTTGTGTGCACCCCCTTCAATCCACATGCACATGCGCCAGCTTTCTCCCTGCCTGCCGGCGCAGCGTACTGACTGCCAGCGCCACAGCAAAGACCGCCGCTTGCAAGAGCACGATGGTGGCGCCGCTGGCGACATCCACGTAGAAGCTGAGATACATCCCCAGCGCGCCGCAGACGACGCCAATGGCGACGGCGCCGCTATGACATCACCATCCGTAGCGCCGCGATGGAGGAAGCACCGGGCTGCATCGTGGATAACCTTCCCAGGGAAGGCGACCTGTTGCCGCTTGCCCCACCGCGGAGCAAACAACACGTCGAGATCATCGTCGCACGCCCGGCGACGGCTGGCGATTGATGGCCTGTTGATTGATTCTTGTCTCTTTCCGTTGCGGGAAAGAATGTCGCTACCAGCCAGCCAAACAGCTTCATTGACCACGGAAGTTCACCAGACCCGTGGTCTATCACTCATGCCCTGCCGCGCAGCAAGCAGACGCGGTAGGGCGGCACGGCATTTCTCCAAACCCCTGGGGAGAGCTTCAAGCCCCTTTTTCAATTTTGTGTAGCAGTGAATATGGTATATACTGCGGCCTTCATTTCTAGGAACAGCTGTGCTCAATCAGTATTCGGTATGTTGTGGTCGCGTTGTCCCTACGGACCGATTTCATGTCAACACACCTATTCGACTATGCCACCTTCGATTTGCATATCGGCGAGCCTACAGCGGCGGGGTATCCAGTTGTCGTCATTCAATCACCTGCAGGCGAAGGGAACAGCTTCTGCACGCTTGACCCGGTCACCGATCTGAGCAATGCGCTTGGCGCACTTGCCGCGCGTGAGAGCGATGCAGCCTCTTTGGTCGAGCTGGGCGCATTCCTTTTCGATGAACTTCTCTCAGGCGACGTTCTCGAGCTGTACCGCGCCAGCCTTAGCCTGGTGCGCAGCCAGGGCAAGGCGCTGCGCATTCGTCTGCGCACGGCGGCGGCGGAAATGGCCGCGCTACCCTGGGAGTTCCTGTACGACAGCAGCGAGCGCGCCTTTCTGGCCGCGTCGTCAGAGACGGCGCTCGTGCGCTATATTCCACTGCGTCTCCCAGCGCGACCGACGACGATCCAGGGGCCGCTGCGTCTTCTGGCGGTCATCGCCGCTCCAAACGACTTGCAGCCAGTGGATGTCGAGCGCGAACGCGCCATGCTGCGCAGCGCGTTGGCTGGCGCGATATCCCAGTATCCCGTCGATCTACAATTCGTCGAGCACGCCACCGTGGCGGCGATCAACGCTGCAATGCGCAGCTTTCGCCCCCACATTTTTCATTTCATTGGTCATGCTGCGCACGATGGCATGCACACCGTGGTCATGTTGGAAGATGAAGCGCAAGGCGCGCATGCCGTCGATGAAGTGGTCTTTCAGGAGTTTTTCGCCGGCGTGCAGGAAGCGCGGCTGGCGGTGCTCAATGCGTGCCAGAGCACGGCGTTGCTCTCCGATAAGGCGTTCATCGGTCTGGCGCCGCGTCTGCTGCAGCGGCAGTTGGCAGCCGTGGTCGGTATGCAACATCCGATCTCGGATGCCGCTGCGCTGATCTTCACGCGCGAATTCTATCGCTCGATTGCGCTTGGATACCCCATCGATGCCGCGATATCCGAAGCACGCAAAGGCATCTACCAGGAGCTCGGTCAGGACGCACCGGATTGGGGCGCCCCCGTGCTCTTCCTGCGCGCGCAGGATGGGCAATTGTTTTCCAGGGAAACCGGCGCGCGGCAGGCGCCCACTCTGACGCCGCCGCCGCTCCCGGTTCGCCCACCCCAGGTTGAGGGGTTCATCGGTCGCAACGCAGAACTCGATTACTTTGCGGAAAAGCTGCGCAGCGTGAACCTGGCTGTCATCACCGGCATGGCCGGCGTCGGCAAGACGGCACTGGCGGCAATGCTGGCGCAGCAGTATAGCGATCCGGCGCGGGTGTTCTGGCATTCCTTCCACGCCGGCGAAGGCGTCGATGCGATCATCTGGCAGCTGGCTGCATTTCTGGCGCACAACGGCCAGGACGCGCTTTGGAATCTGCTGGAAAGCGGCCGCCAGACGCGCAGCCAGCCGCCGCCGGTCGAGACCATCTTCGACTATCTCTTGCAGATGGTGCGCGGACGCGGGTTTCTGCTCTGTTTCGATGATTTTCACCACGTCGACCAGGACCCCGTGCTGAAGCAGTTGGTGGATCGACTGCGCAGCGCGCTGGTTGCCGGTGACATCGCAATCCTCATCACCGGACGGCGCATGCCCGAATTCGTACAGATCGCCGACTTTACACCCCTGGCCGGGCTGGGTCGCGAAGATGTGCACCGTCTGCTGCGTCTGTATATGCTCGACATCATGCCGGAGCAGGAAGCGCAGTTGCACCGTCACACCGGCGGCAATGCACAGTTCCTTATGCTGGCGCTGGCAGTACTGCAGCAGGCGCGGGATCCAGCGGAGTTGATTGCGCGGCTTGCCGAAACCGACGACATCGCCCGCTACCTACTGCGCGAAGTGGACGATACGCTGAACGGCGGCGAACGCGCCGTGATGAGCGCAGTTGCCGTCTTTCTGGGCTATCCCGCCACACGCGCGGCGGTCGAGGCGGTGCTGGACGCCGGCAGCGTGGCGCGCATTCTGCGTATCCTGGCCGATCGTCACCTGCTGCTTGTCCAGAATGGAGCTGCGGAGCGCCAGTATTTGCAGCATGCGATGGTTCAGTCTTTTTATTATGATGCGGCAGGCCAACGCCAACGCCGTGGAATGCACAGCCGCGCCGGGGTATTCTACGCAGACGACGAGCCGGATCTGCTGCGATCGGCCCTGCACTATCAGCACGCCGCCGAGTATTCGCTGGCGGCACAGCAGGCAACGGCCGATGTGTGGGCGCTCATCAATCAGGGTCAGGCGCGTGCGCTGGCAAATCTGCTGAAGCGTTTCACCGTACGCCAGGTGCCGCTTGAGGCGTGGATGAAGGTGGGCATTGCGCGCGGCGTCATCCACGGCTTCCTGGGCGAGCGCGAGGTCGCGACGGCAAGCTA
>Ga0154020_10000191_pt1 | contig 72070 bp, 65 predicted proteins | sample Klosneuvirus_201_FD_109709 | JGI IMG/M metagenome (GOLD analysis project Ga0154020, IMG submission 109709) | Active sludge microbial communities from wastewater, Klosterneuburg, Austria - Klosneuvirus_20160825_MG | ecosystem: Engineered > WWTP > Aerobic digester > Activated sludge | place...
CCGTCACGCTGGTAGCGTGACCTACGAGGAAATGAAACGTAGGTCGGGCTACCAGCCCGACGCACCCCGGCGCATCGTGCGGCAACCAATGCCGTCACGCTGGTAGCGTGACCTACGAGGAAATGAAACGTAGGTCGGGCTACCAGCCCGACGCATCCCGGCGCATCGTGCGGCAACCAATGCCGTCACGCTGGTAGCGTGACCTACGAGGAAATGAAACGTAGGTCGGGCTACCAGCCCGACGCACCCCGGCGCATCGTGCGGCAACCAATGCCGTCACGCTGGTAGCGTGACCTACCGTATAAAATCGACCGCCACCCAAACCTGGGTGGCGGTCGATTTTGGGCCACGGTGTCGTTGACCGTCTGCTGGCCGTTGCTCCCGTACGCAGGCGTCAGTTGGCGGTTGCCGCTCTCTTCGCACGCACTGCTCTTCTCCACATTTTCCCACATACCGAGCGTGTACTTATGAGCGTCAGGGCAGACGCAGCACGATGCCTTCATTGCCGACAATATAGAGCGCGCGCAGGCGAATTTTGCCGGTGCTTTCCATGCCGGTGCTCAGCAGGATCTCCGCCTCGCTGCCAAGTCGGCTCAGGTCGAGTCGATGGGTGGTGGCGGCAAAGTTGAGGAGGATCAACACGCGCTCGTCCGCGTGCGTGCGGGTGTAGGCAAAGATATTCTCCACACCCGTATCGATAGACTGATAAGCGCCGATGCTGAGCGCGGGTGAGTCGCGGCGCAATGCACTCAGCGCTCGATAGAAAGCGAGCATGGAGCGAGGCTCTTGGCTCTGCACCGCGACATTTATCTGCGCGTAGTCATCAGAAAGGGGCAGCCACGTCTGCACGCCCGGCGCTGCAAAGCCGGCATTGGGCGACGCGTCCCATTGCATGGGCGTGCGCTCCGGGTCGCGACCGACGATGTGTGCGATCTCCGGCTGGTTGACGGCCGGCGGGTCCTGGACAAATTCGGGCGGGATCGGGACATCTTCCATGCCGAGCTCGTCGCCGTAGTAGCAGGTGGGTGTGCCGCGCAGGGTGAGCAGCAGCATGTTGGCAACGCGCGCCTGCGCCGCGCCCACGCGCGTCGCCACGCGGTGTTGGTCGTGGTTGCCCAGCACCCAGTTGGCCAGCCGCCCGCGGGCAGATCGACCTCATATTGATCAACCAGGCGGCGTACGGCGCGCGCTTCCCACGGCGCCAGGATCAGTTGGAAGTTGAAGGGCAGGTGAACTTCATCGAACGCGGCGCCATAGTAGGTCATCAACTGCTGGTTGGGCAGGTAGATTTCGCCGACCATCATGCGGTCGTCGTATGCGTCGAGCAGGGCGCGCATCTGACGGATGAGGTCGTGCACTTCCGGCTGATCGGCCGTGTAGATATGTTGCAGGCGTGCATGGGGCGTGACGCCGTCCCAGGCCGGATCGTCCGGCTCGTCGCGCAGCAGTTCGTCCTTGATCATCAGCCAGATCACGTCGACGCGGAAGCCATCGACGCCGCGGTCGAGCCAGAAGCGCATCTGGTCGAGCATGGCCTGCATGACGGCTGGGTTGCGGTAATTCAGTTCCGGCTGCTGCTTGACGAACTGGTGCAGGTAATATTGGCCGGTGCGCTCATCGAGCGTCCAGGCTGGCCCGCCAAAAAAGCTCGTCCAGTTGTTGGGTGGGCCGCCGTCCGGCGCGGGATCCTGCCAGATGTACCAGTCGCGCTTGGGATTGTCGCGGCTGCTGCGACTCTCCTGGAACCAGACATGTTCGTCCGAGGTGTGGTTGGGCACCAGGTCGAAGATCAGCTTCATGCCGCGCGCGTGGACGCCTTCCAGCAGCCGGTCAAAATCGGCCAGCGTGCCAAACAGGGGATGGACATCGCGGTAATCGGCGACATCGTAGCCAAAGTCGTGCATCGGCGACGGGTTGATCGGCGAAAGCCAGATGGCGCCGACGTTGAGGCTTTGGAGATAGTCCAACCGCTGGCGGATGCCGGGCAGGTCGCCGATGCCGTCGCTGTTGCTGTCCTGATAAGAGCGCGGGTAAATCTGGTAAATGATGTTGGTCTGCCACCATGCGTGGTTATTGCTCATAAGAAACTCCATCCCAGTCGATTGGTTGAGAATGATGAAATTGACGCTGAGCAATATTCTACCACCCACTCATGCACTTTTACACCTGCGTATGCCAATCTAGCGAAGTAGCTTTTATTGCTGGCCTGGATCTTGTGTGGTGGCGATTGGCTGGATGAAGGATCCTTGCAGGCCGCGTTGCATACCAACAAACAGCACCACAGCCACGATTGCCAACACGCCAGCCATCAGCAGCAGCGTCTGTCCTAGCGCAGCAGTGTAGGCTGCGGCAAACTGAGCATTCAACCATTGGGTCAGGTCAGGCGCCAAGTCACCCACAGCGCTCGCGCCATTACCCGATACAGTGCGGGCGAAAATTTTGTTCCATACATTATTAAGGCTTTGCACGACAATAGGCGATATCCCGGCCTGGTGAAGCTGCGCATCGAACGTGTTGTTCGCAATGCCCGTCAACACAAAACTGGACCATACGATGCCTAGCGCATAACCAGACTGTCCGGCCGCCGTATTGATCGCAGCACCCATTCCGATCAAGCTGGGTGGCGGTGCACTCAACACCACAACGGTGCGCGCCGGTCCGGCAATGCCCAGCCCCAGCCCCATGAGCGCCAGGGGCAGCACCATGTAGACATAAGGGGTGTCGGTCGCAATGGGAGCGAGCATGGCCAGACCGGCCGCCATCAGCAGCAGACCGCCGGACATGAGCCGGCGCGCCCCAAAGCGCATGGACAGGCGGACGACGAGTGTTGTCCCCACCAACATGCTGAGAAAATAGGGCGCAACTTGCATGCCTGCCATCACTGGACCTACCCCTTGCACATGTTCGAAGTAGGGCCAGATCTGATAGAAAAGCGTGCCTTGCGCCATGGCCAGTGCAACCCCGGCAAGAATCGCCAGGGAAAGGTTGCGCACATCGTAGAGCTTGATTTTGTCGCGCCGACGGAAGCGCGTATAGAACCAACGATACCCGATCAACAACGCGACAAGTCCAATGGCAATGGCTAGCACTGTATTCTCAGCAGTTACATCATTGCTGACGCCGATCAGCCCAAAAATCGCCCCAAAAACTGCGATGCTCCACAGCAAATTGACGATCAATTCGCGCTTTGGGATATTCCGGCCCGTTGCGACTTCGTAGACATCTTTGCGCACATGCCAAAAGCCAACAATGCCCAAGACGATCGAGGGCAGAAAACTGAGACGCCCAATCCCGACCTGTCCCAGCAGCCAGTTAAGGCTCGGCGCAGAGGCAAGTGCAATGCCTTGACCGCCGAAGATCATGCCGTAGGCAAAAGGGCGCACGCTGGGCAAAAACGTCACGGTGACAAGCGCAATCGACATCGGTGCGATGGCTGTCTGCGCAAGTTTGAAAAGCAGTTGAACGCGCGCATACATGGGCGTGTCCAGCCAGAACAGGCCTAACACATTGGCAAGCACAATCCCGACCAGCCCGACCAGCAAAAAACGTTTGCGTCCGACTACATCGCCTGTAACGCCACCCACAAGGGTCAGGATGGCCAGGAGCAGATAGCCGGCGCCCACCAAAAAAGGCGTCCCACTACCGATGTCACGCAGTCCCTGTTGGATGGGGGGCGAACTCAGCGTAATTACCGGAGGCGTCCAGTAGGTGGCAAAGATCGCCAGCAGACAAGCTGCCAGGACACGGAACGCTTGAGGATTCTCTGACAAGCCGCCAAAGATGAGTTTACCAGGCCCTGGTAAACTCTGAATCATGCCCGTGATTTTGCTGGTCACTCCGCCCAATGCCATCTTCCCATAGAATTTTATTTGGAACGATGATGGTGCTTTGATGAGTTGCATTCCGGGAATGGGTCAGAAAAAACCTGCCAAACGAAACGCGCCTGGCTCATTCCCGAAATGCAAGCAGTGATGATTGGCAGACTATTAGGCTGTAGCCATACCCGGCATCCGATTGCGGTTGGCGGCAGCGTCAGAATAGGCGCGCAGATCGATCAGGAAGCCGAGGAAGACGACCAACCAGCCCCAGAAATTGGTGGGGCCAAGCGGACCGACCACCAGCACATACAGTAGCGTCGTAAAGGGGAGGAAGATGATGCCGAGGATCGGCCAGAGCCAGGGAAGTATCCAGCCGTTGAACGAAGTGTTCACTAGAGGGGTAAAGATCCATAAAAAGAAGAGAGCGATACGTGGCGCAAAGGCGCCGAGCAAAGCGAACAGACAAGGCATGGTTTTCTCCTGTAATTACAAAACAACTGGTTGAATCGATAGAGACTACGGCGGACAGAAGCATCCAGGGCTTCTGTCCGCCGGTGATACACCGTGGTTTCAACCGCTACGGTTGATTTCTACGTCTCGTCGCCGAAATCGGCGTTGAGTTTGGCTTCCTGCTCCGCCGACAGATTCGACTTGATCAGACTCATCTTGGTGTCCTTGAAGGCTTCGGCGACTTTGTCTTCGGTCACCTGATCCGCCATCAGAAAGAGCGCCGATGTGCCTTCGGTCACCTGATCGCGCACACTCTTCATGAAGTCATCGTCGATGCCATAGTCGCTGAAGTGACCGGCCAGCGCCCCCATTGCGGCGCCGATGGCAAGGCCAAAAAACGGGATGAAAAATATCAGCCCAAAGAGCATCCCCCAAAAGGCGCCGCTCAGCGCCCCGGCGCCAGCCAAGTTACGCGCCTGGTGTGTCTTGGGCTTCTTCTTGCCGGCAGGCCAGGAAACTACAGCAGCGTCCTGGATGACAAGCAGATGCTGCTTGGATAGTTCAGTAAGTTTTGACAGCGCTTCCTGTGCGCCATCTGGGGTTTCAAACTTCCATACGGTCAGTGATGCCATCAGAGTCTCTCCTTTACGTTTGTGAAATTCATAAATCCGCTCAAGTTATGTGACTTTAAAAACCGAGTAGCTGGGCTAGCGCGACCAGACGAACCCTACAAACAAACAAGAAACTCGGTTCTATCGCCCATCACTTTAAGGTTGTCTTGTTACTCCGTGCGATCCTTCAATACCCGGCGCAGCGTCTCTTCATCTTCCGTGTCCAGGGTGGACTGATAGATTTCGCCCTTGTACGGCTTCAGAGCGGCCACGACCGCCGCGGCATTGGCATGGCGGACGATCAGGAATATGGCTGAGGTGCCCGGCTCCAGTTTGTCGGACACTTCTTTGACAAACTTCTTCTGAACACCCAGATTGGCCAACGCGCCGACGCCCATGCCACCCAGCACGCCGATGAGAATGCCAGCGAACGGGAAGAAAATGCCTGCGATCAACAGGCCAAGCACCCCGCCGCCGACCGCGCCGATCTTCACGCCACGGTCCAACTCGTTCTTGACATGGATTTTGCCATGTTTGTCGCGCACCACCACGGCCGAATCATCCAAGCTCACCAGGTCCTGTTTCTGCTCCCTGTGAATGGCTTCACGGACGTTGCCGGCTTCTTCTTCGGTGTCAAAGGTCAGTACGATTAGATCAGACATGCAATTGCTCCTTTTTCAACAGTTGCAAAGTGTTGCGGGAAATATCTTGCGGTGACCGTCATTCGTTCATTTTCACCTCCTCTTCCTGGACTGTGCGACCGGCGTCACTCGGCGCTGGTCGCACAGTCGCCCTCGGTAGACGCCACGCTGGTGCTATTGATGTAATTTGTCTCACCGGCTTCGTTGAGTCCGTACCAGAGGCTGCTGCCATAATCCGCCGCCACGCCGACTGCGTAGGTTCCGGCCGCTAGCTCGCCGCTGGACTGGCCGCCCAGCGTGCTGGACGTGTAGGCTGGCGCGGGCGCGTCCAAGATTGCATTACATTGCCCCGACGCAAAGATAGTGGTATTCGGGACCTGGTTGTAGATATCAGGGTCGATAGTCGGCGTTGCGGCTGGCGTTACGGCCTGGCCACTACAGGCCGCAAGGATCAGCAGTAACACCAACCAGGTGAAAATGAACAAGTGTTTGATCTGCATTGGATTTCTCTCTTGGTTTGTGACGATCAGCCGGGCCACGAATAGAAAGTGGCTTTTTGCTGCGCACTTCTGCGTCAAAGACTATTTCCAGAACAGGTCATTGTGTACGCTGAAATTGAACGGCAATCTGGCCATTGCCATTTTGCATTTCCAGCAGTTCGCCCTGCGCCTGGTAAACAACCGCCGACTGCAAAGCTACGAAATATTGGCTTTCCTGTGCCATCACGTTGGCCGGTTCGGGGCACGCCTTCTGTGTGGCAACTATCGGATCGATCTGTATCGCATTTGCCGCGCCTGTGGTGTACGTTGCTGCATATTCATTGCACCCGCCAAAACCGGAAAGCTGACCGTCAGCGCCAAACGCAGCGGTGACCTGCACGCCGGTTACACTCGTCACAGTCGCGCCGTCATTGAAGAGAATGGCCTCCCAGTTAGTTCCGGCCAGACTCTGTTCGACCACGCGAAAGGTCAGGAGGGTAGTGCCGCCGGCGTCAAGGTTCAACATGCCGCCGTCGATGATATAGTTCGTCGCAGCAGCCAGGGCGGCCATGTAGTCCGTCGCCTGCGTCATGGCTGGTTCCGGGCAGGCCATCATCGTCGCTGCACCCGGCTGGATCGTGATCGCAGCGCCCTCCACTGTATAGGTGGCCGAGTAGCTGTTGCAGCCATCACTGCCGCTAAGCGCGCCATCTGCGCCAAACTGCGCCGTGATGGTCGTGTCCGCCGCGGGCGGGTCGCCATTCAGACTGACCACCTCCCACAACTCGCCGGTGAGTCCGCTTGCCAGCGCCTGCTCTTGATCGGTGCTGACGCCAGGATTGCGGTCGACAGGTATGACCGGAACCTCGATGCCGGCCATCGAGTTGCCCTGGGTCAGCACCGGAACTATCGCATCCGAGCGGAAAGTGATGTGGCCGGCAGCATCCTGGATGAACGCAATCAGCCCGTAATTGCGGCTTTGGTCGATGCCAGCCGGCGGAAAGGGCACTTCAAACGCATAAGGCGGCGGGTTGCCATTAATCGCAATTTGCTGCTGATTCACCAGCGTGGAGTCGGCGGTGACATCCCGCAACTGCACACTTACGAGTGCAGCGTCTGACGGGTCGATTTGCACGTCAGCCGTTACGGAGCCAGTCACCGAACCCGTGGTTGCTGCTTGCTGAACCGGGCGCGTGCAAGCCGTTGTCACCAGGGCGACCAGCAAAATGATGCTTACCTGAATAAACTTTGACATGCGTTCTTTCCTTTGCATTCATTTCAACACTGCATCAGGTGTAGATAACGGCTCAGGATTCTGGGTGTTGGTTGGCGCCGGCGGCGTGGTTTCTCTACCCGCGCCCAGACGCCGCGCGGTTGGCAACAGAATCAACAGCAAGAGAATCGCCGCGACCAAGACGAACGATAACGTATTCGTCCCGGAGAAGTTCTGTGCGGCCACGACGATTGCGGCCGACACGTTGCGCTGCGCCGTGCCCAGCCCCATCACATTGCGCTGCGCGCGCCCGCCCAGGAAAAACCCAATCACAAACGAGCCGACAATAAAAAGAAGCAAGGCAACAATGCCACCAGTGCCGATCAGAGCCAGGATGTTGGAGACGTTCAGCCCCAACCCGACCACCAGCAAAATCAAGATAGCCAGGCTGGATATCTTGGCCATCACCGGTTGCCAATGCGCTGCGCTGTCGGGTGAATGCGCCTTGAAAAGCAGACCGAGCGCCAGCGGAATCAACATCAACACGATCAGTGACTGGGCAATGTCCCAGGGGTTGACCTGCACACCTGGCAGCAGGAAAGGCAAGACGAGTGGCATGTAGCCGATCGTCACTACCATCAGCAGCACCATCAAACCCACGCCAAAGGCCACATTTCCCTTCGCGCCCTGCACCAGTTTGGGCAAAAAGGGCGCGCCGGCAGCGGTTGACAACACGATCAAACCTACCTTGAGTGATTGTTCGAGCGGAATGATCAGGGTGATGCCATAGGCGAGCAACGGCACTAGCACGAAATTAGCCAGCAGCGCCAGCACCACCAGCCGGATATTTTTAAGCGGCTGTAGAATCTGCGCCATGGTCAGGCTTAGACCCATTGCCAACATGCTGGCGACGACAAAGAGCACGCCGGATAATTTAGCGATGGCTTCAAAAAATTCAATCAGAGTCATGAGAATGCTTCCTTCTCGCCAATCGGCGCAGGTAAGAATGTAGTATTGTTTACCACTTGGTTATGCCGCTGCAGGTGCGTCTGCACGGCTTGCTCCAAGTTGAAAACCATGCGTTCTCGGCCTAACGTCTTCCCTAAAGCGGTCCGCTCGACCATGTGTAGCGGCGTGGGATTCAACGCAACCAGCCAAAGCGAAACGCCGGCCGCACGTAACTGCTCTTCAAATTCTGTCAGCGCTCTGAGTGCTGTGTATTCGATATCAGGAACGGCGCTGCAATCCAACACCAGGACTTGCGGAGGATCGGGTTGAATCAGCCGCCACAGATTTTCGACAAGCCATTCGACGTTGGCGAAGAAAATCCGGCCTTCGGTGCGCACCAGCAACAAGCCTGGAAAGGTTTCGTCGGCGGGATGGTCACCCACCGGGCGAAACACATTGGCGCCTGGTTTGCGTCCCACGACATACACCGGCGGGCGGTCAGCCTGTGCGATCAGGGTGAGCATGGAGATCATCACTGCGACCAGGATGCCTTCCAACGTCCCCAATATAATGACGCCGGCAAAGGCGAGCAGCGCCCAGATCAGCTCCCGGCGGCGAATCGCGGCCATTGCTCGGAATTCATCGAGATGGATTAACCCCGCGGCCGCCACCAACACCAATGCGCCCAGCGTGGCCTCCGGCATCAAACCGATGATTGGCGCCAAAAATAGCAGGGTCAGCACAACCATGGCGACGGTGACCAGTTCGGCGACCTGCGTCTTTGCGCCTGCGCCGGCGTTGACGGCGGTTTGCGAAATGCCGCCACTTGCCGGATAGGCCTGAAAAAGACTACCGCCAAGATTGGCCATGCCCAGCGCAAACAATTCCTGGTTGGTTTCTGGCGTCGGGTCGCCGCGATTGCGAAACGTGCGCGCCATCGCAATCGATTCGGTGAAGGATAACAGGGCGATACCCAAAGCCGACAGCCAAAGTGCGCCTGCCAGTGACAGGTCGGGCAGCACCAAGGAAGGCAACCCCGGTGGAATCTGGCCGATCTGGGCGATGCCGAGCTGGCTGACATTGAGCAACGCTGCTGCGCCGATCCCAACCGCCACGGCCACCAGCGCCGCGGGGATGCGCGGCGCGAAGCGTGGCAGAATCAACAAGATCGCCAATGTCACTAGGGACAGCATCACCGTCGGCCAGTTAATCTGGCCCAGGCTGGTGAAGATTGCTGTCAACGTATGCAGCACCGACCCACTGGGAATGGAAAGTCCCAACACCTTGCTCAGTTGGCCGACAAAAATCACTACGCCGATACCCGCCTTGAACCCCGTCAACACGGGGAACGAGATAAAGTCGGCCAGAAAGCCCAAACGCAGCAAGCTGGCCGCCACCAGGAACAGACCGACCAGAAACGCCAGCGTGGCCGCAGGCGCCATGTAATCGGTGGGGTTGCTGGTTGGCCCCACGGCATTGAGCAGGGCTGAGGCCGTCAGCAAGGAGAGGGACGAGGTTGAGCTGACGCTCAATGGTCGTGAGGTGCCCAACAAGACATAGATGAGCATCGGCGTCAGGGCCACATATAGACCCACCTGGATCGGCAGGCCGGCAATCGTGGCGTAAGCCATCGCCTGGGGAATGACCACTGAAGCTGCAGTCAGGCCGGCGACTACATCGAAACGCAGCCAACCCACCTGGTAGTGGGGCAGCCACCCCAGAATGGGCACATATTTTGCAATTCCTGTTGGTGCGGCGCTGGCAATCAAATCTGTGACCCTTTCGGATTTAGCGGAATGTTGCTCATTTTGCTGCTGGAGCCTTTTTCTTGGCGCCGCCAAGCCCCAGGCCATGCGAGATCGAAAAAGCCACCAAGGCTGCCAGCACGATCGGCAGGGCATTGGTCGGCGACGAGCCGATCACCAAGATGCCAATTGCCGCCAGCGTGATGGGGATCGGCACGATGACGGCGGGCACGGCCACGGTCATACAACCCACGGCCAGCCCCATCGGAACCTGCGGGAAGAGCAGAAGGATCACAGTTCCCAACGTCGAGCCGATAAACAAGAGCGGAAAGATCGGGCCGCCGATAAATCCAAAAGAGAGCGCGCCGCTCAGGGCCACCAACTTGGCCAGCGCAAACACAAGCAGAAGGCCAACGCCGATCTCTGTCGCCTGCTGGCTGACAATGACCATTTCATTGGTGCCAAGACCCAGGGTTATGGGCAGGGCATAAGCCAACAGACCCAGCAAAAACCCACCTAAAAGGCCACGAAGGATCGGCTGACCTTTGAGCGGCGCCACCAGACGACCAAGTATCTTTGTAATGATCACCAGGAGCAGACCCACCGGGACCGCGACAATCCCCAGCAAAACACCTGCGCCGAGGTGCCAGAGTTTCAAGTCATAGGTCGGGGGGGACAGCAGCCCCAGCAGTGGCGAGAAGGTCTCACCGCCCATCCAATAAAAGAGACCAAATCCGACCGTCGCCGAGAACCCGGCAATCAACAACATCCCATAATAAGCGATCGATTGGAAATGAGTCGATTCCAGCAGCAGCAACAGGATGGCAAATGGCGATGAAAACAAACCGGCATACGCCGCCGAAACCCCGCTAATGACATTGGTGCGGGTGCTGGCAGCATCCATGGTGCGCAGTTTGGAGATCCAGGCGCCCAGACCCGCCGCCAGCATCCCCGTAGGCACTTCAGGGCCAAGGCTGAAGCCGCCGATGAGTGAAACTAATGACGCCAACAAAGAGGCTGGCACGGGTTTGGGGTCCATATCTCCTTCATCCACCGCCGCAAATACATCAAGCTCTGCGGCTGCGGTAAACTGATGAATCAAGCCCACCAGCAGCCCCGCCCCAGTCATGATCGCCACGATTTGCCAAGGGCCGGAAAAGGGTCGCCAATCCGTCAATTCGGGCCAGACAACGCTTTTGCCCAGGTTCATCAGGCCGATGAAAATGAATGCCCCGATCGCACTGAGCAGCCCGACCAATAGACCCCAGCCCATGCGACGCCAATACTCGCTTGATCTCAGGTTGAAATCTTCTGTCACAATAACTGCCTCTCTGCTTGCCTACTCAAGAAGATTATCGCTCAAGCATCCTCGGTGCTGGCCATGCACCCTGGCGCTCCGTAGGGTCTCTGCAAAAGTACACCTCCGACCGGCGCCGGTCGGAGGTGTACTTTTGCAATTTGTTAGCGCCGGTAGTCGCGGCGGCGGTCGCGACGACGCGCACCGGCGACGGAGACCGGCGAGAGCGGCCGCCCGATGATGTCAATGAAGAGCGAGCTGGGGCCGCCAGTGGCGGGCAACTCACCATCCAGCACATCCACGCGATAGGTCAGGTCGGCGCCGGCCAGTACAGGCTCGTACAATTCGACGACGACATCGTGAACCTGGCCGTCGCCGAAGATCGAGAGCGCCGCATTGGGCGGATTGGAAGCGAAGCTGTCCTCGCCATCTCCCCAGGTCTGCACGAACTCCGTCGACGTGATATGACCGGTCACGCGATCCGGCCGGTCGGAAAAAAACAGGGTTGCCGGGGCAAGACCGTGCAACGTGAGCTTGCCGCCGGCATAGGTGACGCCGCCGGCGGTCTGAACATACAGCGCCTGAATTTCCTCGACGGGGGCAGGGGTCTCTTGGGTTGTCATTGTATTCTCCTACATACTCCGAAATGGTGTATCCGGACGATGGGTCTGTCCGGAAATTTCTGCGAATAATCTCACACATGTTAACATTTTACGTAGGTCACGCCACCAGCATGACGGCAGCCGTTGTCGCAACACGTCGGGCTGATGGCGCAACCTATGAGGGTTGGATCAGGCTGGTTTGGCGTCGCCGGCCGGTGTAGCATCCTCAGCCGGTGTAGCATCCTCAGCCGGTGCGTCATCGGATGCTGGTTCTTCAACCTCGGCGGCAACGGCCTGGGCCACTTCACCGGAAGCTTCGTCGCCCACCGTCAAGGTGACGATCTTGGCGTTGTGCACCTTCATGTCGTCGATCATCGCTTCCGCTTCGGTATCTTCGACCATCGCCAGGATCGCTGACGTATTGGGCTGCATCTCGGCTGCCAGCTTCTTCAGATCGTCGGCCGGGATGGCGCGCCCCATATGTTTGCCCAGGACGCCGCCGATGGCGCCACCGGCCACTGCCCAAACCAACAGGCCCGCTGGCCCGCCGATCAATCCCAATAACCCACCACCGACCAAACCGGCGCTGAAGCCTCGACCGCCCCGACCGGCCTCGTGTACATGGGGCTTGCCTTTGGCGTCAACCTCGACGACGGCGTTGGCGATCACCTTGTACCCGCTCGACTTCGCAGAATTCTTTAACTCATTGCTGACTTTCTGCGCGCTGTCTTTGTCGGCAAACACAAAGGCGAGGATGTTGTATACGGCATTGTCCGGTTGTGTACTCATGGAAATTCTCCTTGAAAAGTAAATGGTGGTTTGATTACCACATGGTGAGATTATCCGCCTGCCAGCACCTTTTGCTTAGCTGCGCTGAACTCTTCATCAGAGAGCACGCCGGAGGCATGAAGTTGCGCCAGTTGGTTCAACTGTGTCGTCAAGTCAACACCGCCTGCCGGCGCCGGCGCCGACTGCGTGATCTGTGGTTGCTGCATCTGGTCGATCTGTTGCTGCTGCATTGCCTGCTGGTCTTGCATGTCCTGCAGGTCGGCCTGTTGCTGAGCAGCCGCATCTTGATTGGCGTATTTCTGTTGCTGGTGATGGCCGACCGCGCCGGCCGTGCCGACGACGACCGCAGTGGTTGCGGCGGCGCCTACCAGGGTGCGTCCCACCACGCGGCGGCGCATCATCCGTCGTCCTGGTCCTCGAAACATGTTGATTCTCCTTTTTCCGGGAATGACCGGATCTATTTATTGACCGGCGCGTGCCGCCAGGGCTTCGCCTGTGGTTGAGATCGTTTCCCCCGCGCCGATCTCCTCTGCGCCTTCGGCGATTTTGGCCACGCCGGCGCGGCCTGCCGTGCGCGCCACGTCACCGGCTGCCGCCGCGGTCGCCAGTTCCTCGACGCCCTGGGCTGCCAGCAGGTCACTGACGGCAGCTAATTCTGCGCTGCGCAGGGAAGCTGCTTCAGCGATAGTCACGCGCGCCGCACCTTCCGCGATCTCCTCGCCGCCCAGGGTCTCGACCTCTTCGCCTGCCTGGTCGATGGCTCCAGCCAGGACGCGTGTGCTCGTGAAGCGCAGCAACTGCTCGACTGCGATTTCTTGCAAGCGCATGCCGCGCTCTTCGAGGAATTCAGCCAGCACCGGCATTTCCAGCACGCCGACCACGTCGCTGACTGTCCACAGCTCGCCGGCCACTCGCGCCAGTTCCAGGCCACGGTCGAGCTCTTCTCTGCTCATCAGACCGACAACCGCCCCCAGTGCGCGCACATTGCCGCCCGTCATCAGCATATCGACGCCCTCAGCTACATCGACCACACCGGCGGCTTCCACCAATTTGCTCAAATGCTGCACACGTTCAGCGACCACGGCGGCATCGGCCGCGCGGGTCAGATCGCTCGCCCCGGCAGCGACTTCAGCCACACCGACTGCCGCGGCCATGCTCGCCATCTCCAAATCTTCTACACCTTCTATCATCTCGACCGCTCCATCCGTAGCAGTTATGGCGCCAGCGATTTCCAACTCTTCGCTGGTTTCAACCAATGCTGCCTTGCTCACTGATACACGCTTCGACTTTGCCATCTGATTTGTCTCCTGTTTGAAATGAGAGTGCGCTATTCAAGTTTACTCATAGATGCGAGGTAGTTTTATGGAATTATCAGACTTATCGATGATTTTCACCCCTCCTTGTGCGTCTACAAGGATTTTTCAGACACCAGCAGATCTCGCAGGATTGGCAGCAGATTATCAGGCGGCAAAGTTTTGCTAATAAATGCATGAGCGCCGGCCGTGATGGCGACCCCTTCAACTTGCGAATCGATCGAAAAGACGATGATTTTGGGTGATTTCTCTAAACGATGAATATCGGCGATAAGATCAACTGTCAGCATCTGCTTGGCAATTTCATAATCTAACAAAAGCACCTCTGACTTCGAGACGCCTAGCACAGTGGCTAATCCTTCCGCGCGATCAGATACACCAATGACCGTTATGCCAGGTTCGCTTTCCAGCAGCAGCAGCAATCCTAATCTAAGCATTCGGTCTGAACTTGCGATAAATATCCGCACGCTTCATATCCTGTGTGGCGTTCTCGGCAGGGCGTCCATTCGTCACGCGTTATCTGACGAATGGACGCCCTGTAACGGAAGTGTCGCCAACTGTCCCGACACCTTCGCCGAGGTGACATGATGAAATACAGTACAAGGTCTTGGACAACCGTAGTAACCGTTGGCAATAGCATGACGCACAGAGGTCAAAAGTGCATCGACTACTCAGTTCATTCTGGAGTGGGTCGATCTACCTATTCTTAGCCCTTGTACCCAGAACCGCTGCGCCGTTGAAACCAGCCGCTGCCAAAGAGCGCGCTGATGTCGAGCAAGAAGGCCAGCCCGATCCACAGCCAATCCAGCCCGACCAGTCCGGCGCCTGGTGTCCAGAGCAAGACATAGAGCAAGGTCGTCAACGGCAAAAAGAAGATGCCGATCAAGGGCCCGAGCAACCAGCTATTGCTCAATGTCGCGGCAAAGGTTTCGGGCCGCGCCATCCACAACAACAAAACCGCCAAACGCGGGACGCCAATCGCAAAGAAAGCAAACACACAACCCATAGCACCCTCCTTGAAAAGTTTGAATTCAAATCAGAGCAATTCGCCGATTTCCGCTAATTCAGCCTTAAGTGCGGCCATCGCCTGCTCCTGGGTCTCGATCTTCTGTAGTATCAGCGTCAGCCTGGCTTTTGGGTCGTTGGCCTGCACTTCACCGGCATTGGCGTCTTGGATTTGCGTTGCTTTTGGTTTGTCAGAAAGGAACGTATTGGCGAGAAAACCGCTCAGGGTGCCGAAGAGCCCTACCCCCGCGGTCATTACGAAGATGCCGACGATGCGACCGGAAGTGCTCACCGGATAGAAGTCGCCGTAGCCGACGGTGGTGATCGTGACATAGGCCCACCAGATCGCGTCAGTGGCGTTCGTAATGTTCGCGTTGGGGTCCGAACGCTCCGCGGCAAGCACCGCCACCGAACCAAATTCCAGCACGCAAAGCACAAGAAAGACCACTGTCAACAGGGCATTTTGGGCGCGATGGGTGATGAATTCATGGAGCAGGTTGCCCACGCCAAATTCCATAAAGAGGCGGATCACGCGCCACAGCCGAAAGAGACGCAGAATCTTCAGTTGCGGAAAGGGCAGGCTGGAGAGCAGGTCGGCCCAGCCGAAGCCGCGGAAAAAGTAGGTTGCCCGCTCCTCCGATGTCGTGATGCGATAGATAAAGTCGCCCAGAAAGATCGGCGTCATAATCGCATTCATAATCGCCAGGACATACTGCAGGTTCTGATCTTTTGCGAAGATGTACATCAGAACAAGATTTGCAATCGATAGAATCGATAGCGCACCGATAAACAACTCGTAGCCGATGCCCTTAAGTTCGCGGCGTTTTGCAGTCTTTGCCTTCATTGACAGCCTCTAATCGATCTGCAGCAGAGGCGACACAGTCACTTCCAAAAGTGGTTGTCACCTGAAAAAGGAATCATTCATGACAGGTCTTGCTGTTTATGACTATCTATGACGACCGGTGGAGGAGCTGCCTGGCGCGCCAGAAAAGCCTGCACCGCGTCGTCAACGCTCAGGAAGATATCCGCTTCGCTAATTTGGTCTAGCAATCCGGTGATTTGCATCCGTTGTCGCACCGAGCCGCGCACCTGGGCGAAAAGCAAATCGATCTTTGCCTGACGAAGGTCGTCATCCAAAGCACGCAGCATGTCGGATGTGCCGATATCGAGATCTGCGGTGGCCGCGAGATCGAGGAGAATTGCCTGCGGCGGCGGATCCTCGGCGGCATGAGCCAGAATCTCCGTGCGCGCTACGTTGGCGTTAAAGAAGTAGAGGGGTGCATCCAGGCGCAGGAGCGTCAGGTCGGGAATCGGTTGGGCGTTTGGGTGGCGCAGCACATCGCCGTAGCCGCCGGCGGTTCCCGGCTGTCTGCCCAAAGTGGCGATATAGGGCCGGCTGGCACGGTAGAGCAGCATGATCAACGATAGCATTACGGCGATCGCCAGGCCAATCATAACGCTGCTCGACACCACGCCGATCAGCGCGGTGAGCGCCAGCGCAAAATCGGCCTTGCGCTGTTGATAGTAGCGCTTGAATTCGTCGAAGTTGAACAGACCGAGGATCGAACTCAACACAATGGCGCCCAGCACCGTTGTGGGCAGATTGCGCAGCAGCGGCGCAAGCAGAACCACCACCGCCAGGATGACGCCAGCGCTGACCAACGTGGAAAGTTGGGTGCGCTCGCCGGCCGCTTCGCCGCTGGCCGTGCTGGACAGGCTCATGTCGATGGTGATGCCCTGAAACAGCCCCGAACTCACATTGGCTGCGCCCAGCGCCAGCAGTTCCTGATCCGCATCGATTTCATATTGATATTTCGCGGCATAGGCGCGTCCGGTTCCCAATGTTTCGCCGACCGCCAGAAAGACGATCCCGGCCGCACCGCCAATGATGAAGGGTAGATCCCCAAGACTGATCCAGGGGATTTCCGGGGAAGTCATCCCGGTCGGGATTTGACCGACGACGCTGACCCCGTGTTTTTCGCTCAACTGGAAAATCGCTGAGATGGCAATTCCCAGCACCAAGGCCAGCAGCGCGCCTGGGATCAGCGGCCGCCGCTGGTGGATGATCAGGATCATGACGATTGCGCCCAAGCCTAGCGCCAGGCTGTAGAAGTTGGTCTGGGGCAATTCAGAGACGAAATGAAAAAGTTGTTGAAAGAAGGTGCCGCTGCCGCCAGGCACGCCAAACACTTTGGGCAATTGGCTGATGGCGATCAGACAGGCCACGCCAAAGATATAACCCGTCATCACCGATTTCGTGAGGAAATCTGAGATAAAGCCTAATTTTAGAACGCCCAGCACCAGCATGACAATGCCCACGGTGAGCGCCAGCGCCGAGGAGAGCGCCATAAAGGCCGCGGCGTCGCCCCCCGCCAGCGGCGCCACCACCGAAAGTGACATGATCGCCATGGTGGAACTGGCTGTGATCTTGAGGTGGCGGCTGGTGGCAAGCAGGGCATAGGCCGTCATGCCCACCACCGCCGAGTAGAGGCCAGCCTGGGCCGGCACGCCAGCCATTTGCGCGTACGCCATCGCCACCGGAATCATGATCAAGCCAACCACCACGCCGGAGACCAGATCGTCGCGCAACCACGCGCGATCATAATGGCGCCCCCAGTTGATCACGGGAAAGTAGCGTCCGAAACGGCTGGCAGCCAGAGCTAATTTACTCATCTATCCTATCCTTTTTCTGGAGGAGCATGTAATGAAAGCCCTTTGCCCTACACCATAGGAATCGCGCAGACGAAACCACTTTTTGGAGATTTCGGCTACCCGCTGTCTCTCTTGCTCGATCCTATCCTCACGGTCAAGGATGTTGCCCTGGGTTCCTGAATTTTGAGACCTTTTCGCCGCGTGCGTTTTCGATCCAGAAATCGTCGCCGATTGAAACCATTCGTTGCGTCATCTGATGACGATTGGCGCCAACTATGAACCGTAAGACGGGCCGACTAAGAATGAGCCGATCAGGCAGGCCCGACAATTGGGCCTAAAAGTCAGGAACTCGTTCAGAGTCATGATCCATCTGCGTCAGCCGCGCTGGGCCGCTGCTTCAGCCACTGCTGGGCAGCTTCCCAGGCATGTTCTTCAGCCTCCAGCACGCGCGGCGTGGCTGGGAAGACATTCTGCTCGCCGATGACATCCAGCATGCCGCTCTTCTTCATTACATCTACGACCATCGGGTTGACATCGGCCAGTATTAACAGGCAGTCGTTGGCCTTGAGGTCTTTAGCGTAGCGCTCCAGCCAGCGGATGGCTGTGCTGGTGATTTTCTGCATGTCGCGCAAAACCAGTGCGACAACGGCGTTGGAGGCAGCGGTTGCGCCGTGCGCCGCTGGGATTTGGCCCTCCAGCGTTGGCACCTCGGCGAAGAAATCCAGTCCCTGGATGACAAAGATATTGACGGCGTTGGATTTCAGCGCCTTGGCCGGCTCACGCATCTCCCAGCCGCCATCCTCCAGGCGCACGGCTTGTTGTACGCGCGCTTTTTGCGACGACGCCACCAGGTAGAGCCCCAGCGACAGCGCCGCGCCCAGGAAGATGGTGTATTGCAGCGGAATGAACACTGCCGACACAAAGGTAATCGTCATGGCAGCAATGGATCCCCAGGCGCGCGTGCTGAAGACCAGCCGGGCGCTGGGCACGCGTGCCATGATCAGTTCGACTCCGATCACCACTAGCATGCCGCCGATGACGGCCAGCGGCACCTTTTCGGCCTGACTGCCAAAGAGCAGGAGGATCAGACCCAGCCAGAGGCCGGCGAACACACCGCCCAGCCGGCTGTTGGCGCCAGCGCCGGTGCTGATGCCGGTGCGCGACAGTGAACCGCCCGTGCCCATCGACTGGAAGAAGCTACCGGCCAGGTTGCCGAGGCCTTCGCCCAGAAAGTCGCGCGACTGGCTGGCCTTGCTGCCATCAGGGTTGGGCACGGCCGTACTGATGCCCGCGCCCTGGGCTAGGGCCACCAGCGCCACCGAGATCGATCCCAGCGCAAGCTGCGGGATCAGGCTGAAGTTGGGTAGCATGAAGGAGGGCAGGCTGTTGGGAATTGTAGCGATGTCTCCAACCAGCTCCGTCTGGATCTTCAACAGGTTTACGACGACTGTGGCAACCAGCAACACGATAATCGGGGCGAACTTTTCGAGGGGGCGAATGCGCTTGAGCACCACCATGAAAACAATGACGGCGATAGAAACCACTACCGTCGTCTTGTCCCACTGGTTGATATTTTGCAGCCAGTTGATGGACTTCTCGATCTGGTTGGCGCCCTGCGGAGCGTAGCCGGTGAGGTGGTGTTCCTGGCCGGTGATGATCAACCACGATGCGCCGGCGACGAAGCCGGTCATCACCGCGTTGGAGACAAAGTTGACGATGCCGCCCAGCCGCGCCAGGCCCAGCACGAACATAATAGCGCCCACCAGGAAGGTGATGGTGAAGAGGGCGGCCGGCATCTGGCTGCTCTGGACGTTGGCCGACTGCATGACGCTACCGGTGGCCAGGGCAATAGCGCTGGTCAACGTGCTCATCATCAGGATCGTGCCGGTGGTCATCGAGGCTACAATGGTGGCGACGATGCCGGAATAGAGCCCATAGACCGGGTTGACGCCGGCCAACTGGGCATAGGCCATGCCTTCGGGAATACTGAACAGACCGGTGGCCAGGCCGGAGATAATATTGGGGACCAGTCCCTGGCGCGGGGCTTTTGTTTCTTTTGTTTCGTTGCCCATCGGTGTATCTCCATTATGCGGCTGACGGCATACGACGCGGCTGAAAGGCCTATCTCCGCTGCCATGGCAGTGGCATCCTGCTGGTGATAGCTACCAACACCTTGCGCTCTCGGTCGCGCTTCGGGAACAGAAAGGAGCCTATAATGAAAGCCCTTTGCTCTACACCGAGTCTCTGCCAAAAACCCGATATAGGGCAAAGGGCGCTCCCGAACAGCATCCTGCTAGACCGCCAATCGTGGATCTCAGCGCTCGGGGTGCGCCATCATGTCGACCGCCACCGTTGCCGCCAGGATCAGAACATCATCCTGCCCCGGATCGATCTCCACGCCGTAAGAATCGCGCAGGCGAAACCACTTCTTGGAAATTTCGGCGATGCGCTGGCGCCCATGCTCGATCTTGTACTCGTGGTCAAGGATGTTGCCCTGAATCTCCAGATCCGGGCCGCCGCGCAGATTGACGGTCCACCGCTCGCGCACCGGTGTGATCAGCGCCTTCTTCACCATCGCAACCTGCCTGCCGTCAGCGTCTTCGATCTCCATGGAGTCCTTGACGCGCAACATGCGCTCTTGAATCTTGCACAGCTCTTTGCCGCCGCGATCTTCAAAGATCAGGGTTTGGCGCACACGCAGCGCCTTGCCATCCACTTTGTAGACCTTCTCGCCGCGTTCGTTTTCGATCCAGAAATCGTCGCCGATCGAAACCATTCGCTGCGTCATCTGATAGCGGTTGGCGCCGCCGCCCGCACCGCCCACTGGGCCGGCCGGCCCATCGTGTCGCTCTTCGCGCCGTTCTTCACGTCTTCCACGTCCAAGCATGTTATGTTCTCCCTTATCGATGGTTTTATCGGTTGGTTTGCATCGTACGCCGGACATCTTCCAGGAAGCTCTGAAGCTTCCTGGAAGATTGCAGAGCAGCCTGCTCGCAGGTTACTGTCGCGCCATCACCACGCGCAACCGCTCTTCCGGGTCGATAAAGTGATCATGATCGTCGTCGCCCAGGTCGATCTGCACCCAGTTGATCTTGCCCGTAAACTTGCTGCCGCCGGTGGTGTAGTCAGGGCTGACCGGCGTGCCCGTTTCATGGCCGATATCGGTGGTCTCATCCGCCGAAAAGATCATCGGTTGCGTCGCCGCGACGCGACCCGCACCGACCTGCTTGCCGTCATAATAGAGGGTGACGTCGCCGCCCTTGGCCATGCCGCCGCCGTCGTAGGCAAACTCCATACGCACCTGATGCTTGCCCGCAGGGATGGACTCCGCCGCCTCGGTTGGAAATTCCTGCAGACCCAGCACGTTGTAGACGAACTTGGCCTTGCCATCCTTGGCGTAGAGGCTCCATCCCCCAAACTTGCCCCCCTGCGCGATGATCACGCCTTCCGCACCCGCGGCGGGCACGATTACCTCTGCGGTCACGGACCAGGATTTGTTCTTGATGCTGACGACGCTGTTCTCGGACAGACGCCCCATGTGTCCGAACAGGAGCTGGGAGTTGCCGCTGATGAGGGTGGGCCGGCCGGCAATCTCAGGCACTGCCCGCTCGATCCCGCGGTCGTCCAGGGGCAGCACATTGTAGCGGGCGGCCTCGATCAGCCACTGGCGCTGCAGCTCGTGCAGCTTGTCTGGCATCTCTTTGGCGAGGTCGTGCGCCTGGCTCCAGTCCTTGCTGCCGTCGTAGAGTTCCCACACATCGTCGTCGAAGGCTGGCTTTGTCTGCCCGACCATGAGCCACGGCGTGCTGTGTTTGGTGACCGCACTCCAGCCTTTGTAATAGATGCCGCGATTGCCGAACATCTCGAAGTACTGTACGTCGTGCTGTTCGGGAGCGTCGGCGGCATTGAAGCTGTAGAGCATACTGGTTCCCTCGTAAGGGCTTTGCAGCACGCCATGCACGATGGCCGGCTCCGGGATGCCTGCCGCCTCCAGGATGGTCGGGGCCACATCGATGACGTGGCAGAACTGATGGCGCAGACCACCCTTTTCCTGAATCCCAGCGGGCCAGCGCACGATCGTGCCGTTGCGCGTGCCGCCCCAGTGCGACGCCACCTGCTTGGTCCACTGGTACGGTGTGTCCATGGCCCATGCCCAGCCCACCGCGTAGTGATTGTACGAGTCGGGTGTGCCAAATTTATCCATGTTGGCGACCATGAATTCAGGCGTCTCGATGGCAGCCATGCCGTTGAAGTTTGCCATCTCGTTGAACGCGCCGTTCAGCGTGCCTTCCGCCGACGCGCCGTTGTCGCCGACGATCACATAGATCAACGTGTCGTCGTAAACTTCCATCTCCTTGAGCGTGTCGATCAGCCGCCCGACATGGTAGTCGGTGTGTTCGAGGAAGCCGGCATAGACTTCCATCTCGCGTTCCAGCACCGGCTTGAGCGCGTCCGGCATGTCGTCCCAGGCTGGAATTTCGGCGTGGCGTGCAGTCAGTTCGGCTTCGGCTGGAATGACGCCCAATTCCTTCTGCCTGGCATAGGTAATCTCGCGCTGGCGATCCCAGCCGTGGGCGAACTGGCCCTTGTATTTGTCGGCCCATTCCTTAGGCACATGGTGCGGTGCGTGCGTCGCGCCCGGCGCAAAGTACATGAAGAAGGGCTTGTCAGGCATCAGCGCCTTTTGCTGGCGCACCCAGTCGATGGCATGGTCGGCCAGGTCTTCGGTGAGGTGATAGCCCTCTTCAGGCGTCTTGGGCGGCTCGATCGGCGTCTGCCCTTCATACAGGGCTGGGTCCCACTGGTTGTTTTCGCCACCGATAAAGCCGTAGAAATACTCGAAGCCGCCCCCGCCCGCGGGCCAGCGGTCGAACGGCCCCATAGGGCTCGTCTCCCACACTGGCACCTCATGACATTTGCCAAACTGCGCGGTCGAGTAGCCGTTGAGCTTGAGCGTCTCGGCCAGCGGCGCTTTGGTGTTCGGGCGCATGGAGGTGTAGCCGGGCAATGATGTGGCGATTTCGGTGATGCCGCCCATGCCCACGGAATGATGGTTGCGCCCCGTCAGCATCGCCTGGCGCGTGGGTGAGCAGAGCGCGGTCGTGTGAAATCGGGTGTATTTCAGCGCGTCCGCGGCCACGCTTTCAAACGCCGGCGTGTTGCAGGGGCCGCCAAACGCGCTCGACGCGCCGAACCCCACGTCGTCAATCAGGACGACCAGCACATTGGGCGCACCCTGCGGCGGGCGCAAGGGCTGAATCGGTGGAAATTTGTTGTCCGGATTCTTGGCGTCGTACAAGATCGAGCCGGCATAGGCGCGGTCAGGAATCGGCAGCACGGAACGCGCGTGCCTGTCAGGTTGATTTGCCATGTTGTTCTCCTTGATTGGTGCAAACTAAGTCTTCATCGCTTTTCAAATAGATGCCTGGTCAGTTTCAGAAGCGATTTGAAAAGTAACCCCTAAGGCGCAAAGAACTGCTCAAAATAGACGCATTTGTAGTGATCTTCATGACTTTGTGGTTGGCTTTTAATCTCTCAGGCGCTCGCCACAAAGCCAGCCACTGTGGCTGCGATTTCGGGCGCCATATCTTCCTGGAAGTAATGTTTGCCCGGCAGCGTTTGGATCGTGTCCAGCCCGGTTGCCTCACGCGCCTTCCAGCCGTGTTTGCGCAGGGGCAGGGTGCGGTCATCGGCCGCCCAGATGACCTGGACCGGATAGGGAACCTTCTGCGTGTTGACGACCGCTGAATAGTCGGCGCCCTGTTTGCGCGTGCTGTCAAGATTGCGCATGAGGTGCAGATAGGCGCGCCCATTGTCCTCGCGCAAGATCAGCTCTCGATAGACGTCCACTTCTTCCGGCGGCGTTGCGCTGCGATTGCCGATGCCCACGCGATAGAGCAGCTCGCGCGTGGCGCGTCGCGGCGGCAACGCCGGCCAGTGCTCACCCGTGGCGAAGCGCGCATAGAACTCCATGGCGAAGGGCACTGATTCCAGATCGACCACGGTATTGAGCAGCGTCAAGGAGCGAATGCGGGCAGGCATCGTCGCCACCATTTCAAAGCCGACCGGCCCGCCTGCATCGTGCACCACGAGGTGAAAGCGCTCCAATCCCAGAGCATCGACGGCCGCCGCCGCCCAGCGCCCCAGCCCGCCGAACGTGTAGTCGAAGTCAGCCGGCCGGTCCGCAAAGCCAAGGCCGGGCAGATCGAAGGCCAGCGCACGGAAGCCGCGCGCGGCCAAAAGCGGAATGACCTTGCGGTAGAGATACGAGGACGAGGGGATGCCGTGGAAGAGGACGATTGGATCGCCCTCTCCCTGTGACCGGACGAAGCTGCGCACACCGCCGGCCTCGAACTCTTTCCCTGCCGCGTGGTGAGCGGCGATTATGCGTTCGACTGCATCTTGCATGGCTGTCGCTCTGCCTACTCGTTCGTCAACTGTTGCACACAGGAATCATCAAGCACCTCGTCGATCGTGCAGATGACGCCGTCGATGTAATATTCGCCCATGTTTTCAGGGCTGGACGCATAGTCAATGGTGGCTTCCGACCACTCCCCCAGATCCTGGCCAAAGCAGGGGATGGCCGCGATCGAATATGCGAAGGAGGCGTCGGCGAGCTTGTTGCGATAGGTGAGGAAGGGAGCAATCTGCGCGCCTTCACCGGCCGACATCATGATGTTCCAATTGCTGGATTTTGCCTTCTCCAGCAGTTCGAGCCGCTGCCTGGCCGACAGGTCCGAGGGACGCGGGATGGTCAGGAGATAGGCGCTGCCATCCGGCTGTTGCTTCAGGTCGTTCATCGCCACATCCGAGCGGGGGCCGAGCACCGTGGCGCCATTGGCTTCGAGACCCACATAGCGCACCTCGAAATCATTGGCCCATACGCTGCTCTCGGTCAGGTTCTGATTATCCGGGAAGGTTGGCGCCTTGTGCATCTTGATCAGATTCAAGTCCGTATCGCTGAGTACGGCCATGGCATAGCCAGTACAGCCGTTCGGGTCTGCCCGCGTGGAGCCATCGGCCAACGGGACGATATAGTTGGGCGGGCGGAAGAAGAGGATCTTGCCAGCCACGGGGGCCGGCACTGTAAAGGGCGCGAGGGGGAAGGCGCCTTCGCCCAACCCAAGTCCAGGACAGGTCGCCGGTTGGGTCGGGTCCGCGGCGGAAACGGCCTGGATGGTTGGGGGTGGGCCGCCGACGCGCGGGAAGCCCGGCTGTGGCCAGTAGGAGCGCATGGTGATGTAGATGCGCTCGTTTTCACTGGCCGGCGGTAGGGTCAGCACGTTGCTTGCCGAAATCCCATCGGGCACGGGGGCGCCTTCCGGCGCAAAGAAGGCGGTGTAGCTGCGATTTGAGGCGAGAACCTCTACGCCAGGCAGGAACGGATTGACGCTGCCTGCGTCGGGCGTCATCTCCTGGTCGTTGACCGCACTGTAAATCTGCCCGTTGACGTCGTAGATCACCCACGACAACAGGATCGAATTCGGAAACGCGCCTGTGACCACAAACGACACATCGCCTGTATTTTCCATTACGCCCTGATAGTAGCCTGCGTTGAGATCCATCTGCTGGGGCGTGCGCGTCAGGTTGGGTTCGAGCACGCGGAAGTCGCGTGCGCAGGAGGACGGGTCGCTGCCCACTTGGTCGACAAAGCCCTGTGCGGCCTCTCTGACCCTCGAACCGGGGTCGCGCTGCACCGGTTGGCAGGCCGCGGTCAGCAGCATCCCCAGCAACAGGAGGGCCGGAACGATGCTGCGCTGCGCCCGTTTGCTCGTGATGGCCAACGACAATCGGCGGGGGATCATCCTGGAAAAATTGTGGTGGGTCATAAAGGTTCTCCTCTCAATGTAGGTTTCTCTCCTTTTAGTAGGCTGTGTGGAGGATAATACGCTGCACGAACGGCCAATCTTCAACCGTCCCTTTCAAGTGTGACGCAAAACCGCGCCAGACGCATCGACTGCTCAGTTCATTCTGCAATAGGCCGATCAACCCATCTCAGTCATTCACGGATCTCACACGGAGTCACGAATAACGCAGAGAAAAGCATCTTTAACTTTGTGGCTTCGTGTCTTGGTGTGAGGCAAAATCGTGCAATAGTGGGTCGTTTGGTTCGCACGCAGCCAGTAGGTCGGGCTACCCGCCCGACAGTCGGTCACGCTCCCCGCGTGACACAGGTCATTGACGCAACGTCGGGCTGGTAGCCCGACCTACGCATTGGTAAAAGAATGGCAGCGGTCGCGCCGTACGACCCACCAGTACAGACGGACGCAAATGAGGCGGCAGTAGGAACACCGAACCGTCGCGTCCGTCAGCCGGTTCGGTGTTCCTACTGCCCATTTTCGTCGTGAACGTGTGTGGGAGTTTAGGGAATCAGATTGTGCTTGGTTGCCAGCACTGCGGCCTGGGCGCGATTGGCGGCGTCCAGCTTCTGCAGGCAGGCGCTCACATGGTGGCGGGTCGTGGAAACGCTGATTACCAGTTGCTCGGCAATCTCATCGTTGCTCAAGCCCTGGACGATCAGCGCCAGCACCTCGAGCTCGCGCGGGCTCAGATCGTGCCCCAACGCGGGCGGTGCGGTCTTGGCGCGAATCAGCGCTGAGGTGGCCTCTGGCGAGAGCACCGGAGACCCGGTATACACCGCGCGAATCGACTCGGCCAGCATGCGAATGGTCACGTTTTTCAGCAAATAGCCGGCTGCGCCCGCCTCGAGCACACTTTGCACCGCGGCATCCTCCACAAAGCTGGTGAGCATGATAATCTTGATCTGCGGACAATTTTTCAGGATAGCGCGCGCGGCGGTGGCGCCATCCATCTTTGGCATTGCCATATCCATCAGGATTACGTCGGGGTGCAGTTGCTGGCACTTAACCAGCGCTTCGCTGCCGTCCCCCGCCTCGCCGACCAGTTCCAGGTCATCGAATGCCAGCAGCATATTCTTCAACCCGTCACGCACAATCGGATGGTCGTCAACAATGAGCACCCGGATCGGAGCGGGTGTTGCCTGCGCCTGTGCACTAGCCATGGGTGCTCTCCTCCTGCGGGCGCGACCAGGTTGCCTTGATCTCTGTGCCATGGCCGGGTGTGCTCTGAATCCGGAGGTCGCCGCCGATCTTCTGCATCCGCTCTGCCATGATGCTGAGCCCGATACAGCTGGCCGGCACGGCGCAGAGATCGAAGCCGCGGCCATCATCGCGGATATGCAGCGTCACCCCATCCGCGTCGGCGCTTGCTGCTAGCTCGATCCTGCTTGCCTCGGCATGTTTGATGATATTGTTCATGGCCTCTTGGGAGATACGGTAGAAGGTCATCGCCACTGCGGCGGGCACTACACCGACATCCTGGAACGAGGTAGCCACGGTCAGGTTGCCGCGCGCACGCGTGGCGTCCGCCAGGTTTGTCAGCAACTGCTCCAGATCCTGGGTGGGCAGCACGTCGGCGCGCAATTCGAGCAGCAGGGAACGCATCTCAGCCAGCGCGCTGCGCAGCAACAGGCTGAGCTTATCCATGTTCTGGCGGCCAATAAGCTGATTCTTTTCCCAGATGATCGGAGTGGACTCGGCAATCATACTGGCGGTGAAGAGCGTCTGTGTGACCGAATCATGCAACTCGCGCGCAATGCGGGAGCGTTCGTCGGCCGCGGCCGCGCGCAAAGCTTCCATATTGAGATGAATATTGTCGATGGCTACCGCCAACTGGTTGGTGAAGGTGCGCGCCACATCGAAGGTGCGCACCGCAAAGTGATCGGGCGCGTCATGCACGATGTTGAGCAGGCCGATGGTGCGCTCGCCGATGATGAGCGGCAAGCAGAGCCAGCTTCTGCTCGCTTTGAGCGCGGTCGCCCATTCCACAATTTGCAGACTATCCAGCGCCGACTGGATCGTCGCGTCAGCGCGAATATCCGGCACATAGGTTGTCTCACGAATATCCAACAGGGCGCCCAGAAACGACCAACTGTTGACGGGTGTTGCATGCGCGGTGAGTTCGACCGACCGTGACGTGGAGAGATAGGCATAGAGCGTCATTGACTCTCGATCTTCATTGATCAGCATCAGGGCAGCGCGCTGAAAATCCAGAATCTTGTGCAGATGCTGAAAGGCAGATTCGACCAAGGCCGGCAAATCTGAGATAGAGGCAAGCTCGAATGAAATTTGATTGAGTACGGTCAGCGCTTCTCTGGCTTGCACCTGCTCTGTAATGTCGTCAACAACGCCGACTATCACTTCCTGTCCACCCGTTTCCAACCGGCTCATGTTGAGATTGGCGTGGAAAGAGTTGCCGTTGCGTCGCCGCAGCAAAATTCCATAGTCACTTACAAAACCAATTCCATTTAGTTGGGACAGCAGTGGCTCGCGCTGTTCAGGATCGGAATAGAGCACCCTGACATTGGCTTGCAGCAGTTCAGCTTCTGCATAGCCGGCAATGCGCTGCATCGCGCGGTTGGTTCCCAAGATCGTTCCGTCCAGGTTGGTCAAGCAAATCCCCAATGGCGAACTGTCGAACAATGTGCTGATCTGCGTCTGCGCATCCTGCAACTCGCGCGTGCGCTCGTCCACCATCCGCTCCAGTTTTTGCTGTCGGGCCGCGGCCTGGCGTCGCTGCCCGACAAACGCGCCGGCGATCAAGCCCACCACTACGAAGCCCAGTGACAGGCGGAACCAAAGCGTCTCCCACCAGGGCGGCGTGATGGTGATGGCTAACGCTGCGCCCGTTTCATTCCAGACGCCGTCGTGGTTGGAGCCTTGTACGCGCAAAGTGTAGGCGCCGGGATCAAGGTTCGTATAGGTGACCAGACGCCGGTCGCTGCCAACTTCCGTCCACGCCTGATCGAATCCTTCCAGCAGATAGCGATAGCGATTCTTCTGCGGCGCGTTGTAATCCAGCGCGGCAAACTCGAACGAGATAACCTGATCCAGGTAGGAGAGCGTCACCGCAGCGGTTTCACCGATGGCCTGCTGCAACACCGAATCTTCGCCGATCGGGACAGACTTGTTCGCCAGCAGCAGGTCGGTGATCACCACCGGCGGCGCCGTGGGGTCGTCGTCAATCTGATCGGGATGGAAGGCAACCAGTCCATCGGAAGCGCCGAAGAACATCTCCCCGCTGGGGTTTTGAAAGGCAGTCGATGCCTCGAAGACATTGCCCGGCAGCCCATCCGCCGTGTCGTAGTTGCGAAAGGTTTCGGCGTCGGGATCGAAGTGCGACAGGCCGTTGCTCGTGCTGAGCCACAGCCAGCCCTGGTCATCCTCCAGAATGCTGAGCACCGAGTCGCTGGGCAGGCCATCGGCGCTGTTGTAGTGGACTGCCTCGCCCGTGGCGGCGTTCAGGCGCGCCAGGCCGCCCCCCATCGTGCTCACCCAAAGTCGATCCGCACGGTCGAGCAGCACCGCGGTGATGGCATTGGCGGGAAGACTCTGCGGGTTGTCGGCTTCGCCCTGATAGCGCGTAAAGGTTTCCGTCGCGCGGTCAAAACGGTTGAGGCCGCCGGCCAAAGTGCCGATCCAGAGATCACCGTTGCGGTCTTCGCTCACCATCATCACCGTATTGTCGCTCAGGCTGGTCGGGTCGGCTGGGTCGTATGAAAAGTGGCTGAAGATTCCCGTCGCCGGGTCGTAGCGATCCAACCCCGCATCCCACGTGCCCACCCAGATGACGCCCGACCGGTCGCGCACCACGGACGTGGTTCGATCCGACGCCAGGCTCGCCGGATCGTCCGGGTCGTGGTGGTATTTGGCAAACTGCCCTGTCTCCGGGTCGAATTGGAGCAGACCGCCGCCAAAGGTTGCCAGCCACAGCCTGCCGTCGCCGGTGGGGACAATCTCCCACATCTCATTGGCGCTCGAACTGGCCGGGTCCGCCGGGTTGTCCTGAAAATGGGTGACCTCGCCGGTCGCACGGTCGATCCGGTTTAGCCCGGTGGAGGCGGTGGACACCCACAGAATGCCCTGAGGGTCTTCGTAGATGGCGTCGATCTCATTGGCGGCCAGGCTGTTGGAATTGTTTGGCTCATGTTGAAAGGTGTGGAAGCGCTTGGGCTGAAGGTCGAGGACAAAAATGTCGCTACCCGTTGCCATCCACAGCAGGCCCTCATCCTCCAGGAAGCCATTGACTGCGGTTGCATCCAACGCCCAGGGATCGTGGGCGTCCGTCCCAAGCCGCTCGAACGTTCCGGTCTGCGGATCAAGCCGATTGGGGCCGCCGCCCCACGTGCCGATCCACAGTGCGCCGTCTGACGCCTGCCCCAGGGATTTGACGGTGTCGTTGCTCAAACTCTGGGGGTTGTTCGCTTCGTTGTGATAACGGACAAAGCTGTCGCTGGCGCGGTCGAAGCGGTTGAGACCATTTCCCGTACCTGCCCACACCCCACCGCTGTCATCGACCGCCAGGGAGCGAACGAGATTATTGCTCAGGCTCTTGGGCTCATCCGGATCGTTGCGGTAATGGCGAAAGATCTCAGTGGTGGGGTCGAAGCGATCAAGACCGTCGTCGGTAGCCAGCCAGATCGCACCCTCTCCGTCCTGCGCCAGCGCATAGATGTTGTCGTTGGCAAGGCTGGCAAGGTCATCCGGGTTATGCCGGTAATGGGTAAAGACGCCGGTGACAGGGTCGAAGCGGTTCAGCCCGCCGCCGCGCGTGCCCAGCCATAGGATGCCGTCCCCATCCTCCAGAATTGCATAGACGCTGTTGCTGCTCAGGCCTTTTGGGTCGTCAGGATCATGCTGGAAGCGGGTAAAGGTCTCGGTCGCGCGTTCGTAGCGATTAAGCCCACCAAACCAGGTGCCGATCCAGAGCGTCCCGGAACGGTCTTCCACTATGGTTCGAATCGCATTGTCGCTCAGGCTGGTCGGGTCCGTCAGCGTGTTCTTGAAGACCTTCATCTTATAGCCGTCATAGCGGTTCAACCCGTCCAGGGTGCTAAACCAGAGAAAGCCCTGGCGGTCGCGCAGAACGCTCTGGACATCTGTACTGGAAAGCCCCTGTTCGGTGGAGATACGCATGACGCGATAGGGGATGTCGTCGTCCGGCGGTGCAACCGGCTGTGCTTGCGCCAGCACAGAGCGAGACTTGACAAAGGGCGTGGCTGGCGCGGAGACGCCCTTGCCCCAGGCATGACCGGTGACTCCCAATGCACTGAGCAGGACCGCAATGCATAGAGTTCGTGCGATGGTTTTCATAGATTTTGTCGCTCGCTCACAAGCCTCCGGTCACACCCTGCGCATGAATTGCATCTGTGGTTGCGTCTCGTGATTCTCCCGGATGATGCTTGTCGAGTCTTCGATTGTTTTGTGGCGCGTCTGCCCGCACGCTGCGTTTGATTCGAGCAGGTGGGTAGTATACCTACTCTTCGATCCTATGTAAAGCGCAAGCGAGTCAGACAAACCAGGTTTCCGCCAGAAACCTGGTTTGTGAAGATTCCTGCTTACCAAGCAGGAATGGGTCGATCTGCCCATTCCGGAATGAACTGAGTGGTCGATGCGCACACGGCTGCTCGGCAGCATAGTAGAACAAGTCCGTGTGTCGATTTTTGATCATTTACTCAATTGTAGCATGTCACCAGCATGACAAGTGTACGTTTCGTAAACCCTAAGATTCAGGAGGATATATGCATCTCACGCCTAGGGAATCAGACAAGTTGACGATTTACATGATGGCGATGGTGGCCGAGCGGCGCAAGGCCGCCGGTCTCAAACTGAACCATCCCGAGGCTGTCGCGGTGATTTCGGCGGCGGCGTTGGATGGCGCGCGTGCGGGCAAGACCGTGGAAGAGGTCATGGCCGACAGCCGCAAGGCGCTCACCAAGGCTGACGTCATGGAAGGCGTCGCCGATATGATCAAGCTCGTGCAGGTGGAAGCGGTCTTCACCGACGGTAGCCGTCTGATCACCGTCCACTCGCCAATTCAGTAACTGTAGCCGGATTATAGAGCAAGGAGAACCGAAAATGACTACACCCGTAGGTGGTTATGTGCTTGCAGAGGAACCGATCGAGATCAACGCCGGCCGTCCGCGTGTGACGCTCAAGGTGCGCAACACCGGCGACCGCCCGATTCAGGTCGGCTCCCATTTCCATTTCTTTGAGGTCAATCGTGCGCTGGAATTTGATCGCACCGCCGCGTTTGGCATGCGGCTCGACATTTCCGCATCGACTGCGATCCGCTTTGAACCAGGCGACGAGAAGGAAATTACGCTTGTGCCCTTTGGCGGCAAGCAGCGTCTGTATGGCTTCAACGGCCTGGTGAACAATTGGACCGGTGGCGGCCCCACGCCAGGCTATCAGCCGGCTAAGGCAGAATCTGTGCGTCGCGCCGAAGAATTTGGCTTCAAATCGACATCTGCGTAGGCAGACAGGAGAAAAATCATGACCACAGTTTCACGTCAGGAATATGCAAATCTCTTCGGGCCGACCGTTGGCGACAAGATTCGCCTGGGCGACACGGACCTCTATCTCGAAATCGAACAAGACCTGCGCGTCTACGGCGATGAGGCTATCTACGGTGGCGGCAAGACCCTGCGCGACGGTATGGGCATGGACAACCAGCTCACCAGCGAGGGCGGCGCCCTCGATCTCGTGATCACCAATGTCACGATTGTGGATCCGGTGCTGGGTGTGGTGAAGGCCGATGTCGGCGTCAAGGACGGCAAGATCGTGGGCGTGGGCAAGGCTGGCAACCCCAGCACCATGGACGGCGTCACGCCCGGCCTCGTCGTCGGCCCCGCAACCGACGCCATCACCGGCGAGCAGTTGATCCTCACGCCGGCCGGCATGGACGCGCATGTGCATTATATTTCCCCGCAGCAGGCATACGCCGCGCTGTCGAACGGCGTGACCACCTTCTGGGGCGGCGGCATCGGGCCGACCGATGGCACGAACGGCACGACGGTCACGGCCGGGCCGTGGAACATTCAGCGCATGCTCAAAGCGGTCGAAGGCATCCCGATCAACTTTGGTTTTCTCGCCAAGGGCAACTCCGCGGCGACGCCGGCGCTGATCGAGCAGATCGTGGCCGGCGCCGCCGGTCTCAAATGCCATGAGGACTGGGGCACGACGCCGGCGGTGATTCGCGCGGCGCTCTCGGTGGCGGATGACTACGATGTGCAGGTGAGCATTCACACCGATACGCTCAACGAAGGCGGCTACGTCGAAGACACGATCGCCGCGTTTGAAGGGCGCACCATCCACACCTTCCACAGCGAGGGCGCGGGCGGCGGTCACGCCCCGGACATCATCAAGGTGGCCGGCGAACTGAACGTGCTGCCCAGTTCGACCAACCCGACGCTGCCCTACGGCGTCAACTCGATGGCCGAACTCTTCGACATGATCATGGTCTGCCATAATCTCAATCCGAGCATTCCGTCGGATGTGGCCTTTGCCAGCAGCCGCGTGCGCGCCGAGACCATCGCCGCCGAGAATGTGCTGCACGACATGGGCGTCATCTCCATGTTCTCCAGCGACTCGCAGGCCATGGGCCGCGTGGGCGAGAACTGGCTGCGCGCCATCCAGACCGCCGACGCCATGAAGAAGGGTCGCGGCAAGCTGCCCGAAGACGCCGCGGGCAACGACAACTTCCGCGTGCTGCGCTACGTTGCCAAGATCACCATCAACCCGGCGATTGCCCAGGGCATCTCGCATGTGCTTGGCTCGATCGAGCCAGGCAAGATGGCGGACCTGGTGTTGTGGGAGCCAGCCTTCTTTGGCGCCAAGCCGAAGCTGGTCATCAAGGGCGGCCTGATCAACTGGGCGATCATGGGCGACCCGAACGCCTCGCTGCCGACCCCGCAGCCGGTAATCTATCGCCCCATGTTTGGCGCATTCGGCGCGGCCATGCCCGAAAGCTGCATCACCTTTGTCTCCAGCGCCGCGCACGACGCCGGCATCGGTGAAAAACTCGGTCTCAAGCGGCAGGTGATGCCCGTGCTCGGCACGCGCACCATCACCAAGCGCCACATGGTGCGCAACGGCAACACGCCCAAGATCGAGGTCGATCCGGAGACCTTTGCGGTCAAGGTGGACGGTGTACACGCCACCGTCGAACCTGCCCAGTCGATTTCGCTTAATCAGATGTACTTCTTCAGCTAAATAACAAGCATCTTCCAGGAAGCTGCACAGCTTCCTGGAAGATCGCAGATGACACAGTAATCCAACGCCAATCATGCCTACTATCACAACATTCATCTGGGTCTTTGTCGGCGGTGCGCTTGGTTCGCTGCTGCGCTGGTCGCTGGGCAGTGCGATTAGCAAGCGCACCACCGGTAAGTTTCCGCTCGGCACCTTTGTGATCAACGTCACTGGCGCGTTCGTGATGGGTCTGCTCTCGACGCTCATGGCTGTGGATTGGCGTGATCGCCACGGAAGTTTTTTCACCGCATTTGTGCTCACCGGCCTGCTGGGCGGTTACACGACCTTTAGCAGTTATGAATTGGACGCGGTTACGGTTTACAACAAGCAGGCGCGAGGCGTCGCGCTTCTATATTGGATAGGCTCGGTGGCGGCGGGGTTGATGGCAGCCGCGCTGGGTTGGTGGGTTGCCATGCAAATTGGCTAGCAAGAAAGAGGCGCGCGGATGCTGAAGAACATGCTGCTGGTGATGCTGGGCGGCGGCGTCGGTGCGGCCGGCCGTGAGGCGCTGATGATGATCGTGCCTGACCTGCCCGGTGGTACAGAAGCGCCGATCTTTGTCGCCAACCTGACAGCCGCCCTGCTGATCGGCCTGACTGTGGGTCTAGCCGTCAAGGGCGGCGTGATTGGCCCCGCAGGGAAATTGCTCATCGCCACCGGCATGATGGGTGGGCTATCCACCTTCAGCTCGTTTGTGTGGGGCGCGGACAACATGCTCGCAGACCCTACCTCGCGCGTGAGGGGCTTGCTTTTTGTCGGGGCGTCAATGGTATTGGGTTTTCTGCTGGCGCAATTGGGCTTATGGATTGGACGCTACTTGAGCAGCAGACGTGGAGCGGCGGAAACCATTCATCAGTAACGAAGGGAATTCTCAGTGTTGATTATCGATGCCATAGCAGGAAATATCCAGGATGCCGCCTGGCAGAGTCGTCTCGCCGGCGCGCAGATCGATTATCTGATCATGGATCAGTGGGAAGCGCAGAAGAATCGCTTTCGCAAGACGTCGGAGGGCGGTGTGGAGTTGGCCGTCTCGCTCGACCGCGGCAAGTCCTTGCGTGACGGTGACATCTTGCTTTGGAATGAGGCGGACCAGATCGCGGTTGTTGCTCACATTCACCTCAAGGATGTGCTCGTGATCGATCTTGGGGAACTATTGTTGCAGTCGCCCGCGATGATGCTGCGTACGGCGGTGGAGCTAGGTCACGCCATCGGCAATCAGCATTGGCCGGCGGTCGTTAAGGACGCGCAGGTTTTCGTGCCTTTGGCGGTCGATAAAAAGGTAATGGCTTCGGTAATGAAGACACATGCCTTTGAGGGCGTTACCTATACTTTCGTCTCTGGCTCTGAAGTCATCCCGTACCTGGCGCCCCATGAATCGCGCCGGCTTTTTGGCGGCGCTGAAGGTCCGGTGCACTCGCATGTACACGCATACGACCAGAAAGAGCCAGCATGAAGATTACGGAAGCCATGCGCGTGCTGCAATTTGGCGACTCCATGCTGCCAGTGGGCGCATTTTCTTTCAGCAACGGCCTGGAGTCCGCCATTCAACTCGGCTTGGTTTCCGATGCCAAAAGCCTGCATGAATTCGTGTTGACTGTCACGCAGCAGGCAGCCGGCGTCGACGGGATTGCCATGCTGGAAGCATACCGCGCGGCGCGCGCCCATGATATGGAGGGCGTCCTGCGTGTGGATGCCGCGCTCTGGCAGCGCAAGCTCAACGAAGAGATGCGCATGATGACGGCGCGCATGGGCAAGAAGCTTGCCGAGATGGGCATCCGCCTCTTTCATTCACCATCGCTGACGCAGTGGTTGGCCAGCATCAATGGCGGCGCGACGCCCGGCGCCTATCCGGTCGGGCAGGGTCTCCTGTTTGCTGACCTTGATCTCTCTGAAGGCGACGCGTTTGCCGTGCATCAATATGGGGTGGCTTCCATGGTGCTGGGCGCTGCGCTGCGTTTGCTGAGGGTCGATCATCTGGAGACTCAGCGCATCCTGTTTGATGTCAATACACGCGTCGCCAGTGATTATGCACGCATCTGCAACGCGCGTCTGGAGGACATGGCGGCTTTTACCCCGGAACTGGATATTCTGGCCGCTATGCATGTCAAAGCACATATACGCATGTTTATGAATTAAACCCGGAGAAACTTCATGAAGAAAATTACGCGCATTGGCGTGGGTGGCCCGGTGGGTTCGGGCAAGACTGCAATCATCGAAGCGATCACGCCGATCCTGGTCGATATGGGGGTCAAGGTGCTGATCATCACCAATGACGTGGTGACCACCGAAGATGCGAAGCATGTGCAGCGCACCTTAAAGGGCGTGCTCATCGAGGAGCGCATCATCGGCGTCGAAACCGGCGCCTGTCCGCACACGGCGGTGCGCGAGGATCCGAGCATGAACCTGGCTGCGGTCGAGGATATGGAGGAACGTTTCCCCGACAGTGACGTGGTGCTGATCGAAAGTGGCGGTGACAACCTGACCCTGACCTTCAGCCCGGCGCTGGTCGATTTCTTTATCTATGTCATCGATGTGGCGGCAGGCGACAAGATTCCGCGCAAGAACGGCCCCGGCATCTCCCAGTCGGACATTCTGATCATCAACAAGACCGACCTGGCGCCCTATGTTGGCGCCAGCCTGGAGGTGATGGAACAGGATTCGCGGCTCATGCGCAACGGCAAGCCTTTTCTCTTCACAAATTGCAAGACGGGGGAGGGCATCACCGAACTGGTGCAGTTGATCAAACGGGACATTCTGTTTGATTTTGGACTCCAACGAGAATCGGCATGACGGCAATCGCGTGGGAGCAGGCCGCCGAGTTGGCGCCCTATCAAGATGAACCCAAACAGATGGCGAGCGCGGTAGTGGGCAAGAATGGTTATCTGTGCCTTGGCTTCGAGCGCCGCGGGGCGGCTACGGCCTTGATCGACCTGGAACGCCGTGCGCCGCTCTTTGTCCACAAGGCGCTCTACTGGGATGAAGCCATGCCCACGCTGCCTTGCGTCTTTCTGATCACGACGACGGGCGGCATTCTGCAAGGCGACCGCTTTCATACCGTGGTGAACTTAGCGCCGGAGACGCAGGTCCATCTGACTACGCAATCGAGTACGCAGATTCATTCCATGGACGCCAACTATGCCGCGCAAACACAGGAAATCCACCTGGGCGACAACGCGTATCTTGAATATCTGCCGGATCCAATCTGCCCCCATGCACATGCTCGCTTCTTCACCCATACGCATGTCACGATTGCCGCCACGGCCACCATGCTCTATGCCGAGACGCTGATGGCGGGGCGCAAATATCATAAGGGCGGCGAGGTCTTCCAATTCGATGTTTTTTCGTCAACCGTGCAGGTCGAGCGCCCTGACAGCCAGCAACTGTTGACCGAAAAATTTGTGATCGAGCCCAAGCAGCAGGCCGTGCGTCAGACCGGGCAGATGAAAGAGTTTGATGTGTTTGGCAATGTGCTGCTGCTGACGCCGAAGATGCACGCCGACGCCATCTTTGCGCAGACGCCGGCCAGCTATGACCGCAACACAGGGGTGGCGGCGGGCGCCAGCCGGCTCCCCAACGACGCGGGGCTGATCTATAAGGTGCTGGGGCGCGAGACGCAGCCTGTGCAAGCGAAGATTCGCGAATTCTGGGCAATCGTGCGGCAAACTGTTGTGGGCGCACCCATCATGCCGAAGTTTCTGTGGCGCTAGTCGATTGATTCATTCTTTATTCAATAAGGAGCACGACGATGGCATCTATTGCTGAATCCTGGAATCACATGGCCGACGGCAACGCTCTGATTCGCTTCGTCGACGTCAACCTGCGCGGCGCCGGGCAGGTGATGTTTCAGAACAATCCCGTCACTGGATTGCTCTTCATTGTGGGGATTGCCTGGGGCGCGTATGTGGCCAACATGCCGGCTGTGGCGATCGGCGCCGTGGTAGGGCTGCTCGTGGCCACGCTCACAGCCTACGCCCTGCATGTTGACGTCGCGACCTTGCGCATCGGGCTGTTTGGCTACAACGGCATCCTGGTTGGTGCGGCATTGCCAACCTTTCTTGTCGTAGATCCACTGTTATGGCTCTACATTGTGCTTGGGGCGGCGGTGTCTACGGTGGCGTTTTTGGCCGTCGCCAATGTCTTCAAGACGTGGGGCGTGGCGGCTCTGACCTTTCCCTTTGTACTGGTCACATGGTTCCTGGTGTTGGCGGCCTATGCCTTCAACGGCGTTCCGATTGCCTCCATGGGGCCACCGGCCATTCCGCAGGCAATTGCTGCAACCGCCGCCGCCATCCCTACCGATACACAGTTCTGGCTAGACAGCTTTTTTAACGGCGTAGCGCAGGTCTTCTTGATCGGCAATGGCGTCACGGGTGTGATCTTTCTCATTGCCCTGGCCGTGAGTTCGCTCTGGGCCGCGCTTTTTGCCATGCTGGGCGCGGGCGTCGCGGTGTTGATTGCCGTGCTCTTTGGCGCAGATGCCTCCACCATTCAAGCGGGTCTCTTTGGGTTCAGCCCTGTGCTGACCGCGATTGCGCTGGGCTGCACCTTTTACAAGCCATCGTGGCCTGTTTTCTTTTACGCGCTGCTCGGCATCATTTTCACCGTCTTTGTGCAAGCCGCAATGGATGTCGCCTTAACGCCGATCGGCATCCCGACGTTTACAGCGCCCTTTATCTTTGCCACCTGGCTTTTCTTGCTGCCCAAGGAAAATCTTGCCCCCGTGCGGCACGAGCGAGCCGCGCAAGCCGTTGTGGGCGAGAAGGTTGCTGCCACCAAGAGCACAGCAGACAAGAGTGCAAGCGCAGAGGCAGTTATGGCGAAGGGCAAGAAAATCAAATGATGATTGCCCGGCAGTGATAGCGCGCTCGTAAACAAACGGTAAACCCCACTACAGAGGAGCTTGTCTGATGGATTTGTTGTTGCGCGGCGTCGCCATTGTTCTGGCATCGTTAATCCTCATCCTGTTCTTGCTCTCGATGGCGCGCACGACGTTGCTTAACCGGCGCAGCCGCGACCCGTTGCTCACCCTGGTGACGCGCTTCGTCCATGGCATTGTCAAGCTGCTGGCGCGCAATCGCCGTTCGAACGAGGGTGTGGCGAGTGTGACGGTCTGGTATTTGCCACTCTTTATGCTCACCATCATCCTTACCTGGTTTTTGGTTGTGCTGGTGGCCTTTGCCATTCTTTACTGGGAGAGCGGCGCCGAGCAGACACTGGGCGCCGCTCTGGTTTCCAGTGGCTCAGCCTTGACGACATTGGGCTTCGACACGCCAGCGACCATACAAGGGGAGATCATCGCCATCGCCGAAGGCATCTTTGGGCTGATGATCATTATCTTCCTCTTTTCCTTCGTTCCTGGCTATCAGAGCACGATGTTGGCGCGCGATGTGCGGACTGACTGGCTGTACACACGGGTCGGTTCCGCGCCAACCGCAGTGAATATACTCCTGTGGCTCCATCAGAATACGACAGAAGATACGCGCGCCGACTTCTGGACTGCCTGGGAAGATTGGTTTCGGCAGATCAAGGCGACCCATGTCCTGGCGCCTGAAGTAATCTATACGCCCTCCGGCTTCGCTAACGAATCATGGGTGATTTGTAGCCAGGCGCTTCTGGACGCGGCGGCGCTTTATATTGCCACCACAGACGACCGGGCAACGGCAGCGGCGCACTTATGTATGCAGGCCGGCGGTACTGCCATGGAGGAGGTGAGCGTTACGGTGGGCTTTGTTCCCGAGCGCTTGCCCTCCCCGACAGCCGGGCCAACAGAAGCTCAATTCGCCGCGGGGGTCGAGCAATTGAAGGCAGCGGGTAATCCCGTGATGCGCAACAGCGTCGAGGCCTGGGCGCAATTTTCTGCTTTGCGCGCTACATACGCAGGGCCCCTGCGCTATATCGCCGAGCAGACTTTAACGCGCAGCTACCCAGACTTTGGCGACTTCTAATCTTCATGGCCATTATTCAGGCTAAAAGCGGCGCGTCTACAATTCTCATCTTCATCCACGGTGCAGAATTGTGGAAATCCGCCACCGCGCTGCCCGGCGGGTTGATGGCGTCGCACGCGTGGCGCAACTCGTCGGCGAGCGTCATCTCCAGAATGGGCAAGACATGCTCAAGTTGCGCCACGCTGCGTGGGCCGTAGAGCGGCGCGGTGACGCCAGGCTGCTCCTTGACCCACAGCAGGCCAAGCTGAGCGGGCGAAACGCCGGCCGCCTCGGCCATTGCCACGAAGCGATTGCCCGCCTCGATCCCGCGCGGCGTGACGCGCTCGGCATAGATGCCCCCACGCAGCGCCGCGCGTGAATCCGGCGGCGGCGCGGCTGCGTCCCGATAGCGACCCACCAGGATGCCGGCCGCCAGCGATCCCCACGGCAGCAGACCCAGCCCATACTTGAGCGCCAGCGGAACCAGTTCGTTTTCGGCGCGCCGGTCAAGCAGGTTGTAGGGTGGCTGCTCGGAGACAAAGCGCGCAAAGCCGCGTTGCGCACTCACCATCAGCGCTTCCATCACCTGCCACGCTGGGTGCGTGGTCGCACCGATGTAGCGCACCTTGCCGTCGCGCACCAGCATGTCGAGCGCGTAAAGCGTCTCCTCGACGGGAATCTCCGGCGAAGGGCGGTGAAGCTGGTAAAGGTCGATATATTCCGTCTGCAGACGGCGCAGCGAATCCTCGCACGCGGCCAGGATGTGGCGCCGCGAGTTGCCGCGATTGTTGGGACCGGGGCCGACCGGGTAGTGAACTTTGCTGGCAATGACGACGGTATGCCGGTTGCGTCGCGCGTGCAGCCAGCGACCGATAAAGCGTTCGCTGGCGCCGTTCGCATAGCTATTAGAGGTGTCTACCAGATTGACGCCGCCCGCCACCGCTCGGTCGAGGATGGCGTGCGCGATTGCTTCCGGCAGCGGATTGGCAAAGTTATCCGTGCCAAGTCCGAACGGCGCGATTTTGAGGCCAGAACGGCCCAAAGTGCGGTAGTTCATCAGCGTGTTCCTCTCTGTAGCGATTTGGATTTGCCCGCGTCGTCAGTACAATACCAAGATTGTGTCATTTTCCAGCGCTGGCCGCTTGTATCTGGCGCTTTCACCGAGATAAAGAACGCCATGCAACAAGTTGCTCCTATTTCGCCGCCGAACTGGAACGCGCAGACTGCTGCGCTCTTTGCTGGCCTGCTGGTCGTCGACAGCTTTCATTATATCTTTGCGCGGCTGTTGCTGCCGCATCTGCATCCAACCGCTTCGGCATTTTTTGTGCTGGCAGTGGGCACAGCCGAGGTCGCGCTCTTTGCCGGCGCCCAGCGCCAGCTCCACTGGCGTCCGTTCCGCACCTATTTCTGGTTTTTCGCCGCAATTGGCTTTCTCATTGCGTCTTCCACCGTGTTGAGCTACCTTTCGATTGCCTATATTGACCCCGGCGTCGCTGCGATGTTGGGCAAGAGTGGCGTCATCATCAGCCTGTTGTTGAGCCTTGTCTGGCTGCGCGAACGCCTCAACCGGGTGCAGGCCATTGGCGCCGCGTTCGCTGTCTTGGGCGCGATCACGATCAGTTTTCATCCGGGCGCGGCCATGCAGTGGGGCGCGTTGCTGATTTTGCTCTCGACCTTTCTCTACGCCTTGCACGCGGCTATCGTCAAACGTTGGGGGGGAGCGATGGCGTTTCTCGATTTTTTCGTCTTTCGCCTGCTTTTTACCAGCGCCTTTCTCTTTTGCTTTGCGGTGGGCGGCGGTCATCTCAGGTGGCCGGACGCGCCGACGTGGCTGCTTCTGGTGTTGACCGGCACTGTGGATGTTGTCATCAGCCGCGCGCTTTACTATCAGACGCTCCGCCTCCTTCCGATGAGCATCCATACGATCATCCTGACTCTGAGCCCGGTAGTGGCGATCGGCGCGTCGCTGCTGCTCTTTGGCGAATTTCCCGGCGCACAGGATCTGATCGGCGGCGGCATGGTGCTGGCTGGCGTCTTCGTCGTCAGCCGCGCCAGATAGAAGGCTGCATTCCAGGTTTATGGTATTATCCATGCATCATGGATTTATTTGCACCCACATGGACGCCCACCCACCCTGCCTTTGTGTCATTGCTGAACGCATTGTCCGGTGAAACCGACCCCGTCTACGTCGTGGGTGGTGTTGTGCGCGATGCGCTGCTGGGACGTAGCGCAGGGCTGACCGACCTCGATGTGATCGTCACCCGTGCCGCCAGTGAGGTCGCGCAGCGCGCGGCCGACCGGCTGGGCTGGGCCTATTACACCCTTGACGCGGAGCGTGATGTGGCGCGGCTGGTCTTCACCGCAGGCAAGACGCCGCTTGTCTGCGACATCGCCGCCATGCGCGGCGGAGAGCTGACCACCGACCTTCAGGCGCGCGATTTCACAGTCAATGCCATGGCGATGCGCTGGCGACGTGACTGCGCGAGTGAACTTGTCGATTTGGCTGGCGGGCAGGCCGATCTGGACGAGCGCCAGTTGCGCCGCGTCACGCCGTGGGGCCTGGCGGAGGATCCTGTGCGCCTGCTGCGCGCCGTGCGCCTTGCCGTGCAGCTCGAGTTTACAATTGAAGAAGCAACGTTTCTACAAATTCTGCGCATCAGCGGCATGATCCGCCTTGCCAGCGCAGAGCGGGTGCGCGACGAGCTGTGGAAGATGCTGGCCTCCTCAAAGCCGGATCACGCCATCGACATGTTGCGCACGGTCAATCTGCTGCGCCCATTGCTGCCCGAAATTGCCGACCTGGAAGGCGTGGCGCAGACGGCGCCCCATGACGCTGATGTCTATCATCACACCCTGCGCACGGTGCGTTATGCTTTGCAGTTGCGCGAGTGGCTCAAAGGCGATGCGGCAATCGAAGCTAGCGAAGCCGGCGCCGCCATCGCGACTGCACTCGGCCCGCACCTGCCTCGACTACGTCAGATGTTGCTGACGACAACCGCGGCTGAACGCCGCGTAGTCGATTGGCTGGTCTGGTTTGCACTCTGGCACGATGTTGGCAAGCCGTCGACGCGTTCCACCGATCAGTTTGCGGATGGCGCGCTGCGCTATCGATTTCTGCGGCATGAGGAAGTGGGCGCTGAGATGCTCGCACATCGTCTGGACGCGCTCAAATTTAGCCGGCATGAGATCGCGCTGGCGCGTACCGTGGTTCGCGCTCACATGCGCCCGCATCTCCTTCACGCATCGTTTGGCGATGCGCCCATCAGCCGCCGCGCCCGGTATCGCTTTTTCCGCGAGAGCGAGGGGCGCGCCGCCGAAGCGCAAGCCGGAATTGACACACTGTTGTTAGCGCTGGCAGACTATCAGGCGATCTATGCGGTTTCACCGCCGCTGGCGTGGCAGCGGTACGTTACACACATCGCCGAATTGGTCGCATACGGAGTAGCGCCGGACGGCCTGGAAGAAGTGCGCACGCCATTGGTGGATGGTCATACGCTCATGGCCTACTTTGATCTCCCACCAGGACGCCAGGTGGGTGCGTTGCTGGAGCAGTTGCGCGAGGCGCAGGCAGCCGGCGAGATCGCCACAGTTGAGGCGGGTCTGGCGTTGGCCGCCGAGTTGCTGGCCCGGGACGTATAAGTTGACGGCGCGGTTTCCGGAACCGGAACAATGTTTATGGATGACATCTGCCCACATCTGGGCGCACTAAGCGGGGACGATCGGAGACAACCGCCGGTCGAGTTCCCCAGCTTCGAGAATCAGTGTCTCGCGTCGGGCGCAGGTGAATTGATCCTGCTCGGCGACCAGGCTACGTATTGCTTCAGTCGCGAGCATCAACATTGTCCGCGTTTCCGCCGGGCGCAGGAAAGCGCGCTGAGCGACCCGGCCGCCGCGCCATTTGTGCCGTTTCATGCCCTGGCCGAGGAAACCTGGTCTGCCGCGTCATTGACGCATGTGGAAGATAATCTCTCTTTCGAGCCGCTTTTTGGCGCGGATGAAGGCGGCCAGGATGAAGCCGGTCGTCGTCGGTGGACGTGGATCGGCGCGGCGCTCGTGTTTGCCAGCGTTTTTCTCTGCGGCAGCATGGTCGCCAGCTACACGGGCTGGCAATGGATCGCACGGAACCTGCCGGCGCGCGCGGCCAATGGCCGCGTCGACACCGTAAGCCCGGCGGATGCGACGCCGGCAATCTATGTCGTCCAGACGGCAACGCCGGAGCCGGCGCAAGCCGGCGAGCCTGGGGTCGTCGGACCAACCGCGCCGATCATCGTGCTGCCGCCGGGCGCAGGCGGCGCTGAAAGCGCGGCGCCGGCCTTTCCCGCGGCCGTCACCCCGACGCCGATCACGCTCCAGCCGCCGCTGGCCGCTGCCATAGCCGGAGATGGCGCCGGAGAAGGTGAACCGGCCGAGGCAGGCGTCGAGCCGCCTTTGCTCAATGTAGATGCGCCGATCCCGACGCGCCGTCCCACGCCAATCTTCGACCTGCCAACTTCCACACCGCTGGTCGATGCGTTGCCATCGCCCACGCCCGCGCCCACACCGACGCCGTTGGGCACGCCTTTTGTCATCTTCGCCGCCGACAATCCGGCGCTCAAGGAAGGGCGCTGCACGATGGTGCGGTGGAATGTCAAAAATGTGCGCGAGGTGTACTACGAAAATCTGCCCATGAGCGGCCTGGGCGAGCGCGAGGAGTGCATTGAGGACGAAAGCGAAGTCTACACACTGCTGGTGGTGCTGGGCGATGGCTCATCGCAGATCTACACCACCACGGTCAGCTATCTCCCACCCACGCCAACGCTGACGCCTACGCCCAGCTTTACGCCGCCGCCTGAGCTTACTGCGACATGGACGCCGCAGCCTCCAACCGCCACGCCTGCCCCCGTGGTGAATTATGGCGTGGCGCTCACCCTCAACGGCAGCGCCGAGTTGACGTGCGCCGCCGGGCAGACATGCGAGGCAGGTCTCTTGGTGACGAATGCCGGCGATGCCATCGACGCCCTGATCGTCACGCTTGTCCAGGGCGGGGCCTTTCCCAGCCAGCTCTGCCGGCCCGATGGTGTTTGCGCCGGCAACGATTTGAGCATTGTCAATGTCGGGCCAGGCAACACGGCTTATGTATCGCTGCGCATCAGCGTGCCTGCCGACGCGGCCAGCGGCCAGCGCACGGTCTATGGGCTGACCGCGGCCAGCGGCGGCTCAGGACGCACGGTAGCATCGCAGCGAGTGGACGTCGGCGTGACTACGCCGTAACATGATGTAGTGATGTCGGTCGGGCTAACAGCCCGACGGATCAGCTTACTTGTCGGGAAGGGCCAAGATGGATTGGTTGATTGTCGCCGGCGTCATCATAGTGTTGGTCGCCGTGAACGGGCTGTATGTAGCCGGTGAATTTTCAGTGGTGAGCGCGCGCCGGTCGCGACTGGCCGGCATGGCGGAGGCGGGTAATTACACCGCGGCCTGGCTGCTCGACGTTCTCCGCCAGCCGGTGCAACTGGATCGCCTGGTGGCCGCGTGTCAGTTGGGCATCACGTTGTCCAGCCTGGTGCTCGGTTTTTACGGGCAGGCCAATATTCTCCATCTGCTCGAGCCGTGGCTTGCTGGCTTCGATATCGCCAGCCGCGCCGCGCTGGTCTCGGTGCTGTCGATCGGCATCCTGCTGGCGCTGACAGGATTGCAGGTGCTCTTTGGCGAATTGATCCCCAAAAATATCGGGCTGCAATATCCGGAACAGACGGCAATTGCCACAGCCACGGCGATGCGCTGGTCGATGCTGCTCTACCAGCCCCTGATCTGGCTCTTCAACGGCTCCGCCCAGGTGGTGCTCCGCCTGTTGGGCGTCACTTCGGCCAGCGAACACGCCCATATTCATTCGCCCGCTGAAATCGTGATGCTGGTTGAAGAGAGCCGCGCGGGCGGCGTCCTGGCGCGCGAGGAGACGAAACTGCTGGTCAACACCCTAGAGCTTCGCCACGAAACCGCGCGGCGCGTGATGCTGCCGCGCAACCGGATGCTCGCCGCTCCCGTCGACGAACCTTACGACGCTCTGCTGGCGCTGCTTGCCAACTCCCCTTATTCGCGGCTGCCGCTTTATGACGAGGACGTCGATCACATTGTCGGCTTTGTACATATTCGTGACTTGCTTCATCTTCACCATCTCCAGCGCAGCATGGCCGGCGCCGCACTGCATATCCGCGATCACATGCGGCCGGTGCGCTTTGTGCCAGAGTCGATTGCGGCGGAAGCGGTGCTGCTGATGATGCAGCGTCACCACCAGCACCTCGTCATTGTCGTCGATGAATATGGCGGCACCGCCGGCATGATTACCATCGAGGATCTGATTGAGGAGATCATCGGCGAGTTCGAAGACGAATTCGACCGCAGCACGCCCGCGTTGGATCTGCGCGCGGACAATCGGCTGTGGATTCGCGGCGACGTGTCTGTCGACGAGTTGAACGACCTGCTTGGGCTTGTGCTCCCTGCGCATGAGGTCGACACCGTGGGCGGACTGGTGACCGCTGTGCTCGGCGTCTTGCCCAAAGTGGGCGATGTGGCCGCTATCCATGCCATTTGCCTGCGCGTGGAAGAAATGGATTTCAACCGCGTCGGGCGGGTGAGCATGGCGCTGGACGAGCAGCAGCGCCGCATCTGGCAGGAGGCGCAGTCATGAGCGAGATTCTATTTCCCCTGGCGGTGATCGCCGTACTTATCCTCTTCAACGGACTGTTCGTCGGCGCCGAGTTCGGCATTGCCGCCGCGCCGCGCACGCGCATCCAGCAACTCGCGGAGGAGGGCGTGGCCGCGGCGCAGCGCGTGCTCGACACCCTGCGCACGCCGCGCAAACTGAACCGCTATATTTCCACCGCTCAGATCGGCATCACCCTGGCCAGCCTGGGGCTTGGCATGTACGGCGAACATGTCGTGGCCGCCTGGATTTTGCGCCCGTTGGAGGCTGCCAGTTGGCTGTCGGTGGCGGCGGCGCATACGATCGCCACGGTGGTCGCCGTCGGCGTGCTGACTTACTTGCACGTCGTGGTGGGTGAAATGGCGCCAAAGTCGCTGGCGCTGCAAAATCCTGCGCTGGCGGCTATGCGGCTGGATCGCCCGATGGCGTACTGCGCTGGCTTCTTTTTGCCGCTGACCGCGCTGCTCAACTGGGCCGGCGATGCTATCCTGCGGCTGGTTCACCTGCCGCCTGTCAGCGCCGCGGAGCGGCTGGCCTCCTCGGCGGAGCTGGCCTATATCGTCGGAGAAAGCTCCGAGCGCGGGCTGCTGGAGCCGACCGAACAGGTCTACCTGGAAAATGTCTTCGATTTTCATAAGCGCACCGTGGCGCAGATCATGACGCCGCGCACGCGTATGGTGGCGATTCCCGCAACGGCCACCGAAGCGGAAGTGTTGGAGGTGCTTTCGACCCAACCGCACTCCCGCTATCCGGTCTATCAGGGGGATCGCGACGCGATCGTCGGGGTGCTGCACGCCAAGGATGTGGCGCAGCGCATCGTCAACTTTCCCGGCGATTTCGATTTGCAGGCGTGTCTGCACCCGGCGCTCTTTGTGCCGGAGTCGTTGCTGCTGGAAGCGATGTTGCAGAGCTTCCGCCGCGAGCATGTCCAGGTCGCGGTCGTCATGGATGAATTTGGCGGCACCGCGGGTCTCGTCACGCTGGAAGATCTGGCCGAGGAGATCATCGGCGAGATCCAGGACGAGTTCGATGTTGAGACCGCACCGCTGGAGCTCATCGACGCGCGGCGTGTGCGGGTGCGCGGCGATCTGCTGGTCGACGAACTGGCGCAACATCTCGACAGCGATCTGGAGCATCCAGAAGCTGAAACCGTGGGCGGCTTGATCATGGCCGAACTGGGTGCTTTGCCCGTCGCCGGCGATCGCGTGACGTATGGCGGACTCACCTTCACGGTTGAACGCATGGATGGCATGGCGGTGGACGCTGTCGTCGTCGATTTGCCTGCGCCTGAAGGAGCATCTGATGGCTGAAGAAACCCTGTTGGACCGCGTGCGCGCCTCGCTTGTCCCGCGCCGGCAAGCGTTGGAGCGTGTTGTGCCCGACCCGCTGGACGAGGCAAAAGTGCGCGCCGCGGTCAGCCAGGCCGCGGTCAGCCATGTCAGCGCCACCCTGCGCCAACTGCGTGCGGCGCGCCATCTCTCCTACGACGCCATCCGCGAACGCACGGGGCTTTCCCAGCAGTTGCTCTATGATGTAGAGTATCGCAATCGCCGCCTCACGCTGGACGAACTGCGTTTGCTTGCCGAGTGCTACGGCGTCAGCGCCGACGATGTGCTGGGCGTCAATGTGGAGTCCCAGTGGGACGGAAATCATATTTCAGGTTAGGAGCAAGCGTGCGGCTAGAAGTCGATGTGGCGGTAGCAAAAGTCGGGAAATACGCGTCCGCGGAAAGCGGCGACACGGTCGAGATTGTGGAGCGACCTCACGGCGGGTTTAGCATCGTCGTCGCCGATGGGCAACGCAGCGGCAAAAGTGCCAAAGCGATCAGCAACCTTGTCGCCAGGAAAGTGATCTCCCTGATCGCCGAGGGGGTGCGGGATGGCGCGGTGGCGCGTGCGGCGCACGATTATTTGCGCACCCAGCGCAGCGGCCAGGTCAGTTGCGAATTGACCATTGTCAGCGTCGATATGGCGACGCGCACGCTGGTGCTCAGCCGCAACGCTCGCTGTCCAAGCCTGCTGCGCCAGGGAAGCGACGTGATTTGGTTCGACGACGCATCCGAGGCGATTGGCATCCACCGCAACACGAAGCCCCAGATCGCTGAAATCGACCTGGCGCCGCAGTTGACGCTGGTCGTCGTGACGGATGGCGTGTGGAGCGCCGGCAGCTTGACGGGCAGTTCCGTGCTCGACCTGCCGGTGCTGTTGGCTGCCGTCGATGGCGGGCAAGGCGCAAATGCCGCCGTGACCGCCGACGCACTTTTGGATGTGGCGGTTCAACTCGAACACAGCCGCCCACGCGATGATGCCACGGTGTTGGTGGTTAAAGTTTGTGAAGCGCACAGCAGCGATGAGGCGCGTCGTCTGCGCATGACCGCACCCTTGTGATGTCGTTCAAGTTTCGAGGCGACTATGTCCACCGCCAATTTAATGTCCGAAAAGCTGCCGTTGATCAAGGTTGTTGGCGTCAGCGCCAGCGGCAAATCGACGTTGGTGACAATGTTGCGCGCGGCCGGGTGGAACGCACGCCCGGTGAGCCAGGAGCACAGCGACGTGGAGGATTTGTGGAAACACTTCGGTTTTCCGCGTATCCTGATCTATCTGGACAACGATCTACAAGAGCAACAGGCGCGGCGCACCGATGTCAATTGGAGCAGCGATAATCTGGCGCAAGAACGCCAGCGTTTGGGTCATGCCTACGAACATGCGGATCTACGCATCAATACCGTGCGTCTCACTGCCGGCCAGGTGCAGGAACTCGTCACTGCCTTTCTGCGAGCCAATCAGATTCGCCGCTCTCAAACACCATTACCCCCGTTGCCACGCACCGGCGGCAGCGCCCCAGCCTCGTAGGTCACGCTACCAGCGTGACGCCTGTCGTTGAGCAACCCGTCGGGCTGCTAGCCCGACCTACGCTACTACGCTATTCTGCAGCAATTCCGTAGGTCACGCTACCAGCGTGACGCTGGTCGTTGAGCAACCCGTCGGGCTGCTAGCCCGACCTACGCTACTACGCTATTCTGCAGCAATTCCGTAGGTCACGCTATCAGCGTGACGCCGGTCGTTGAGCAACCCGTCGGGCTGCTAGCCCGACCTACGCTACTACGCTACTCTGTAGCAATTTCGTAGGTCACGCTATCAGCGTGACGCCGGTCGTTGAGTAACCCGTCGGGCTGCTAGCCCGACCTACGCTACTACGCTACTCTGCAGCAATTCCGTAGGTCACGCTACCAGCGTGACGCCGGTCGTTGAGCAACCCGTCAGGCTGCTAGCCCGACCTACTATTCTGCAGCAGGCCGTGTGTACGCGGCCGCGAGGTCTGGCTGACGCGGCCCTTCGACCCAGATTTGGCCGTCCGACCAGTTTTCCTCTTTCCAGATCGGGACGATGGCCTTGAGGCGCTCGATGGCGTAGCGGCACGCCTCGAAGCAGCCGTCCCCGCGGTGAGGCGTCGCCACCGCGATGACGACGCTTGGCTCGCCGATCTCCAGCCGCCCGGTGCGGTGGAGAATGCTCACCGCCGTGACTTTGGGCCACTGCGCCATGATCTCGGCGCCGATGCGCGCCAACATCGTTTCCGCCATCTCGGTGTACGCTTCGTAGTTGAGGAAATCGGTGCCGCGCACGCCGCTATCGGTGGCGGTCGCCCCGCGCACCACGCCGGCAAAGGTGGTGATGGCGCCGCAGTCCGGGCGCGTCACGCGCTGCGCCACATCGTCCAGCGACAGAGGCGCCTCTGTCATCTCAAATAGTTTCACGATTCCTCCTGGTATTCATCGCCAAGCAGCTCCCGTACGCCAGCTTGCGCTCAAGCTGTGCTTCCTCCCGAAACCGGCGGAAAGATCGCGACTTCGTCCCCATTGTGGAGCACTTGATCGCCCTTGGCATATTCCTGGTTGACGGCGGCGTAGAAGGTGCGCCGTCCAATCGTAAGCGCGGGGAAACGCTGATCGATTGCGGCCAGCGCTTCGTCGAGCGTGGCGCCTTCGGGCAATTCCAGCGGCTGCTGCGACCAGCCGGCCAGTTGGCGCAGCGTGGCAAAAAGGCGAACATGGATCTCGATCATACAACCTCTGCTTGTTACTTTCTCAAGTGCGCAAACAATAGAACGCGGATGACGCGGATCGAGCGGGTTTCCACTGATTTACTGCGGTTAATCCGCGCTGATCCGCCGAATTCATAGAACGCGGATCGAGCGGATTTTCACTGATTTACTGCGGTTGATCCGCGCTGATCCGCCGAATCCGCGTCATCCGCGTGCTATTCGCAGTCGCGCTGCCAGTCGCCGGACTTGCCGCCCTGCTTTTGCAGCAGGCGGATGTCGCCGATGACCATGGCCTTGTCCAGCGCCTTCGCCATGTCGTAGATCGTCAACGCGGCGACGCTGACCGCGGTCAGCGCCTCCATCTCGACGCCGGTCTGCCCGTTGCAGCGGACGGTGGCGGTGATCAACACACGGCTGGCAGCGCTATCAATTTCAAACTCGACGGTGACTTTGGTGAGCAGCAGCGTATGGCAGAGCGGGATCAGCTCCGGCGTGCGCTTGGCGGCCATGACGCCGGCGATGCGCGCCGCGGCCAGCACGTCCCCCTTGGGCGCCACACCCTCCCGGATAGCTGCCAGCGTCGCCGGCGCCATACGCACCTCGCCCGCGGCCACGGCCGTGCGCGTCGTCACTGCTTTCTCGCCGACATCGACCATGGTCGCGCGGCCTTGTTCGTCCAAATGGGTCAGGTTTGCCACTAGAGCACCTCTCCAATCAAAAGCGCAGTCACGATGGCGCCTGCCGGCAACACGCCCTCCCCTTGCGGCAGTTCGAGGAGCGCGTTGGCCGAACGCATACTGAGCAGACGGCTGCTGGCCTGGTTGCCGGTGCTGTCGGCCAGCAGCGCGCCCCGACCTTCATGCAGGGAAGTCTCCCAGCGCACCGTCGCACGATGATACTCTGGCCGATAAGGATCGAGGCGGAGTGACTCGCCAAGACAGACCTGCACGCGCGCCAGCCTGGGATTCTCCCAGCCGGCCAGCTTGCGCAGCGCGGGCGCGCCCAGCAGATAAAAGGTCACCAGGCTGCTGACCGGATTGCCCGGCAGCCCGAAGACCAGACGTCGCCGGCCGTTGCGCTCCACGGTGGCGAAGGTGCAGGGCTTGCCCGGCTTCATCCGCAGGCGGCCAAAGTGGACAACGCCGATGCGGTCAAGCAGCGGCTTGATCAAGTCGAGATTTCCCATCGAAACGCCGCCCGAAGTGAGCAGAATGTCCGCTTCTTCCAGCCCGCGCGCGACGGCGGCCTCCAGTGTGGCTTGCGTGTCGCCCACGATGCCCAGATCAACGACAACGCCGCCGAGCGCGGCGACGGCCGCAGCCAGCGTGGGGCGGTTGCTGTCGTGAATCTGTCCGGGGCCAGGCGGCGTTCCCGTCTCAACCAGCTCGTCGCCGGAGGATAGGATCGCCACGCGCGGTGCGGGGTAAACCGCCACTTGCACCACGCCCACGGTGGCAAGCAGGCCGATCTCAGCCGGGCCAAGCCGTGCGCCGGCCGGCAGCACCTCCTGCCCGACCGCCACATCGTAGCCGATCGGCCGCACGTCGGCGCCCGCTGTGACGCGCGCCCGAACGTGGACTACCGGCGCACCGGCGTGCTGGTAGTAGGCAGGGCTGACGGTCATGGCCGTCTCTTCGACCATGACGACGGCGTCTGCGCCGGCTGGCAGCGGCGCGCCGGTGGTGATGTAGGCGACCGTGCCTGGCGCCACCACAAACTCGGCCACGCGCCCCGCGGTCACTTCGCCGATGACGGGAAACTCGCCGGGGCCATCCGCGGCGACAACCGCGTAGCCATCTTTGACCGAAGCGGGAAAAGGCGGCAGTGGGCTGGTGGCATACACGGTTTCCGCCAAAATGCGGTTGCGCGCCGCGGCCAGCGGGATACGCTCCGGGTCAGGCGGGACGGTCTGAGCAAGGACAATGTCGAGTGCGGCCTCGACGTCAAGCATTGGATAGGTGGATTCTGTCATGATAGCTCAATATAGCTGTTGTAATCCGTTGATAACGTCGCCAGCCGGCAGAACATCGACCACACCGGGCGCGCGCGCGAGTTCCTGTGCAGCGTGCGGCGTGCATTTGACAAAGAGTAGATTGAACCCTGTCGCAGGGCTCATCGCCATGACCTCGCTTGTCAAATGTTGAAGTTCGATCCAGCCTTCTAGTTGGTTGCGGTGCGCCTCTGTGTTGGCGCGCAGACGGCGATAGCGCTCGTCGCGTGGATAGCACGCCAATTCCTCCACCGACGGGCGTTCGACCTCCAGCATGACATCGACGATGGGCTGCGGGCCGCGGGCTGCTGCGTTGTCATTTGCATTGCCATTGACTTCCTTCGTGCGTTTCATTTGATCGCCTCCTTGACAAACCGTGCCAGACCTGCGCCGGTCCGGCCTGAAGCCGCGTCGGGGATCGGCAGGGCGCTCTGTAGAAGCCGCTCGACAAGCGGGGCGCCCTGCACAACATGACCACAACATGCGTAAAGTGCGGCAATCCCGGTCACATAAGGGGTTGCCATACTGGTGCCACTCAATGCTCGATAGAAGCTGCGGTTCTTACGGTCGCGTTCATAGCTGGAAACGATGTCGACGCCAAAGCCCATCAGATTTGGCTCTGCCTCATGCGTAACGGGCGAAACGCCGCTGCCGCTGAATTTCGCCACCTTCAAATCGGAATCGATCGCGCCGACGGAGAGTGTATTGGCAAAGTAAGCCGGCGCACGCACCTGTCCCGATCCTTCATTGCCCACGGCGGTGATGGGCAGCACGGCGAAATCTTCGGTCAGCGTGTCCAGCATGGTTTTCAGCCCCAGGCTGACCTTTTGATACTCTTGCTTGGAAAGCGTCTGGCGGTTGAAACCAAGCGACATGTTGACGATAACCGGCTTGTGCAGGTTTTCTTCGTGCTCGAACTGTGAGAGCAACCAGTCGAGCGCCACGACCACGCGCTCCAGGCTGGTCTTGAGCGTTTCGCTTTCCAGCACCGCAGCGACCATGAGGTCGACGTCCGGCGCGATGCCTAGATTGCGACCGGCCACAACGCCGGCAACGTGTGTGCCATGTCCATCGACGTCGAAGCCGCGACAGGCGCGCATGCCGCCGGCCACAGTGTCGAACGGAATGTAGCGAAAATCGATCTCTTTATGGCGCAGCTCGCGATGGTCGGCGTCCACCCCGGTGTCCAGGATAAAGACGGTGACGCCTGCGCCTTTGATGCCCTGCCGGTGCGCCTCCTCAACCCCGCTCAGCAACGGCCACCTGTGCTTGGCGCGTGGCAGGTGTGCGTATTGCCGGCCGTGTTCCGGTGTGGGCATCGACATTTCGAGATTGGGCACGATCAGATAGTCCGGGTCTAGCAATTCCTTCGCCGCGCGTGTTTGAAGGGCGCTGCTGGTCTTGATAACGTACGCGTCAAGATAAGGCAGCGTTTCGAAGCTGTGTTCTTCGCCCGGAGCTCCTTCACAAGGCTGGACCGGCGTCAGTCCCAGGTCGGCCAGGCGCTCGGGCATGGTGGTTTTGCCCACCGCGGCAACCAGGCTGGCGCGCGCTTCTACCGCCGAACCATGGTTTCGCTCTGTTTCATCGATGCGAGGCTGCCGGCGCAGCGCAATAAATTTACCGCTCATAAAAATGTCCGATTGTTTGACGACGATTGCTTGATGACGGCTGCTTGATGACCGTTGCTTGATCGCGGTGACAACGAGTCGCCTACTCCCATTGTGCCACAGTGAACACACTGATTCAAGCATTCTTGCCTGCAATTGATGCAACTCAGTGTTTGGCGAACTCAACCTCTTCAGCAGACAATAGCTGACAGAATATTTCAAGAAGAAATTCGGTGGCCTATGAATTCGATTTCGCCTGCTGTGAATCGCGGTTTTTGGTTGGTGCTGGCAGCGGCTTTCTGCTGGGGCACGACAGGCACGGCGCAGGCGTTTGCTCCGGCCGGCGCCACACCGTTGGCCATCGGCGCGCTACGGCTGCTGGTCGGCGGCAGCGCGCTGCTTTGCTTTGCCGTGGGGCGGCGCCAGTTGCATTGGCAGGGGTGGCCATTCGCAGCGACGGCCATTGCCATCGGTGCGATCGCCGGTTATCAACTCTTCTTCTTTGCGGGCGTGGCGCGCACCGGCGTGGCGGTCGGCACAGTCGTCGCCATTGGCAGCGCGCCGATGCTGGCCGGGCTGATGGGCCTGGCGCTGCTTGGCGAGCGCTTCACACGGCGCTGGTTGCTTTCGACGCTGCTGGCGGTGGCAGGCTGCACCTTATTGATCGCCACGGGCGGCGATCTACGGCTCGACGGTGTAGGCGTTCTGCTCGCCATCGGCGCGGGCGCCGCCTACTCCCTCTATACAATTGCCTGCAAAGAGTTGCTGCGCGTCCAGCCGCCGGATGCCGTCACCGCGGTTGCCTTTTTCGGTGGTGCGTTGTTGCTGGCGCCGCTGCTCTTTTTTGTCGATCTCACGTGGTTGGCGCAGCCGCGCGGCGTCATAGTGGCGCTGCAGTTAGGATTGGTGGCGACGGCGCTGGCTTACATGCTTTTTATCCGCGGGTTGATGATGCTGCCGTCCGCCACCGCGGTGACGCTGGCATTAGCCGAGCCGTTGACCGCGGCGACGCTCGGCGTCCTCGTGCTCGGTGAGCAGCTCACCCTGCCGGCGCTGGGCGGCATGGCGTTGATCTTTGCCGGGTTGTTTGTATTATCCGTCGGCGTCCGCCGCCAACCACCGGCGCTTGCCGCCGCGCGCCAAGCGTCAGCCTCGACGCGCTGAGCAGCCATCTCTGATGATTCGCTTACTGGGCGCCGGCTTGCTTGCCGCACTGTTTTTCAGCAGCACTTTCATTCTCAACCGTTCGATGAGTCTAGAGGGCGGCCACTGGGTTTGGTCGGCCAGCCTGCGCTATTTATGGATGACCGTGTTCCTCGTCGCGGGCCCGCTTCTCGTCGGTCGCGGCCGGCTTCTGCTCGACGCGCTGCGACTGTTCCGGCGGCACTGGTTCTTTTGGCTGGTCGCCGGCACGATTGGGTTTGGCGTCTTTTATGCCGGCGTCACTTTTGCGGCCTCCTACGCGCCGGCCTGGGTGGTGGCGACGACCTGGCAGGTCACCGTGCTGGCCTCGCCTATCATCCTGTTTGCCTATGGCCATCGCGTGCCGTTGCGCGGTCTGTTCTTTACTGCCTTGATTTTTCTCGGAATCCTCCTGGTCAATGCCACGCAAGCGGAGGCAGCAGATTGGCGCGCCATGTTGCTGGGCGGGCTGCCGGTGTTGATTGCAGCGTTTGCCTACCCCATCGGTTTGCAGATGGTGTGGGAGGCGCGCACTGGCGGGCACACAAACATTCCCTACATTGTTGACCCAATACTGGGCGACAGCTTTGCGCGCGTGTTGCTGCTGACGCTGGGTGCGCTGCCCTTCTGGCTCATCACGATTGTGGTGACGCAGCCACCGCCTCCCACTGCCGGACAATGGGCAAGCACGGCGCTGGTGGCGCTCCTCTCTGGTGTGATTGCGACCAGCCTCTTTGTCTACGCTCGTCACCTGGCGCGCAATGCCTACGAACTGGCGGCAGTAGACGCCACCCAATCGGCCGAAGTGGTTTTTGCGCTGATCGGCGAAACCCTCCTGCTCGGCGGCGCGTTGCCTGGACCGCTGGGCATTGCCGGCATTGGGCTGACTATGCTGGGCCTCATCCTCTACTTGCTGGCGCAAGGGCAGCGCCAATCCACGCGGGCGTAAGTGAAAAAGCGGGTTTTCCGAAAATCTCTGGTTTCATAAGTTTTTCGTGTAGCCATAAAAAGACTACAAAAACAGTCAATTAAAAACGCCAAAAATAACAGTCCGTCTACTTGCCAATCCTTGACGGATTCTGCAAATCCTCGTATAGTGCAACGCAGCTACAGGGCAATTGAACAAACGCAATAAAGAATGGATGGCATAAATTGATAAACGGGAAAAATCTTGTCGTAGCTGACAACACGGTGGTGCGAATCGAGTATTCGCTGGCGCTGAACGATGGTGATGTCATCGACAGTTCGGCGGAGGATGGCCCGCTGGAATTCCTACAGGGTGCAAACGAGATCATCCCTGGCTTGGAAGCTGCGATCTATGGGATGAGCGTAGGCGAGCAGAAAAATATCGTCGTGACGCCTGATCTTGCGTATGGCGAGTATGACCCTGAAGATTACCAGCTTGTGCCGCGGGACGCGTTTGAAGATGACGCTGAATTAGAACCGGGCATGGCGATTGAATTTGTCGACGAAGAGAGCGGTGAGGCGGTCGAGGGGTTCATCAGTGAGATTCAACAGGACGGCGTCGTTATCGACTTCAACCATTGGCTCGCCGGTGAAACGCTTTATTTTGATGTCAAGGTGGTCGGTGTGCGGCCAGCGCTGCCGGAAGAGATCGAGCATGGCCATGCGCATGATGATGAGCATCCGCATTGATGGCTGGGACTCTATGCTGATGAGTTATGCTGATGCTCAATAAGATCAGGCATGAAGTGAAAAGTAGAATAAAAAAGGCGTCGAACCAGTTCGACGCCTTTTGCATACCCAGCGAAGCTTAAGCTTTTTTCTTCAAGACGGGAAGCCCATTCTTGCTCTCTGATGGCTCGTAACCATCCGGCACCTTTTCGAGCGCCCCATCCTTCACTTCTTTCGCAAAGAAGTAGATTGTCTGTTGCTGACCATTCTTGAGTGTGGTCACACGGGCATGCAGATAGTAAGTGTTACCTTTTGTATTGGTGAATGCGAATGCTTTCATATCTTGTGTCTCCTTTACAATATACGTTCTAGGAATTTCACCTGCGTCTGGAGGTTGCTGGCAGGTCAAGGCATCCAGGAGGGCTACCCGCTCCTCTTGCGTACATTCTAGCATGACTTCTCCAGAGAGAAAAGCCTTTTTCAGTCTGGAAACCGACGAATAGTGCACGATTCCGCTGGAAATCGCCTCTTTTTCCACACTTTACCGCTCAACGGGCAATAAGTAGGCATTTTCACGCAGAAACTGTACGTACACAGGCTGGTCGACTGCATAGAGATCGCTTTCTGATGGGTCATGGCGCACCGCCAATAGCGGTTGCCCGCCGACGACGACATCGTATTCCGCCAGGCTGCCGAGATAAGAGGTGCGTGCGATCACGCCTGGCCATGCCGTCGCGCCGCGATCCGGCATAGTGGGGAAGATGTGGATCGATTCTGGCCGCACCATCAGCAGCGCTTCGCTGCCGGCAGTCGTAGTGGCGTCTGCCTCGCCTGCTGCTTCGAGCGTCTGGTCGAAGAGTTTGATCTGCCACCCGGCGGGTGTGCGCTCCAGCACCTGGACGGGTAAAAAATTGGCGCGACCGATGAAATCCGCGATGAAGCGATTGTGGGGACGCCGGTAAATTTCCAGCGCAGTGCCGATTTGTTGCACACGCCCACGGTGCATCACCACAATCTGGTCGGAGAGCACCATGGCTTCGTCCTGGTCATGCGTGACGTAGACGCTAGTAATGCCGAAATCCTGCTGAATGCGCCGGATCTCGGTGCGCATCTGCACACGGAGCTTGGCATCCAGATTGCTTAGCGGCTCGTCGAAGAGCAACACTTTGGGCTCCATCACCAGGGCGCGCGCCAGCGCCACCCGCTGTTGCTGCCCGCCGCTCAACTGATTGGGTGCGCGGTTTTCCAGCCCGGTCAGCTCGGTCAAATCCATGACAGTGGCGACCTTGCGACGCACTTCCTGCGCGCTAAGCCGTTTGATCTTAAGCCCGTAAGCGATATTTTCGTAGACATTCAGGTGGGGAAAGATCGCATAGCTCTGGAAGACCATCGCCATGTCGCGGCGATTGGGCGGCAATTCGTTGATCTCCTGCCCCTCGAGCACGATGCGGCCATGCGTCGGGAACTCAAAACCGGCGATAAGGCGCAGGGTGGTCGTCTTGCCACACCCGGAAGGGCCAAGCAAGGTGACAAACTGTCCCTGTTCAATTTGAATCTCCACGTCATCGACGGCGCGCACTTCACCGCTGCCATCGCGCGCCGGAAAATGTTTGCTGATGTGATCCAATTCCAAAAACACGAATTGATTCTCCTTCGACAGGATAATAGGTGCGGAGTAACCGGTTTAGCCGCCGACTGTCAGATCGACATCCTGGCTGGCCCCGTAGGTGCGCTTCAACCACAGGCTCATCAGGCCGATGGCGACCAGAACAATCGCAATCAGGATCACCGAGTAGGCCGCGGCGATGCTCATGCCGCCCTGCTCCACTTCACTCAAGATCCAGACAGTGAGGATCGGCCACTGGGCGGTGGTCAGAAAGATCACAGCGGAGAGGCTGGTCATGTGGCGAGCAAAGGCAAAGACAAGCCCGGCGAAAAACGCCGGCAGGATGAGCGGCAGCGTCACGTTGCGGAAGGTGTATTGCGCGTCGCCGCCCAGGATAGTGGACGCCTCCTCGATCGATGGGTCGATCTGCTGTAAAGACGCCACACCCGCCCGCACCGACGCCGGCAGGCTGCGCACCGCGTACGCGGCCACGATGATATAGGGTGTGCCAATGAGCGTCAACGATTCACCGTAGAAGAGCAGCGACGCGCTGAGCACGGCCGCGGCCAGTCCGATCCAGAAGCGCGCGTTGCCGCGCAGCCGCTCCACGGCAAAGATCGACATGGTCAAAAAGGTGTAGCCGAGGATGGCCAGGGTCGGTTGCATAAAGAAGGTGATAAATGCGCTGAGCTTGACCACCAGCTTAGGCAAATTTATGCCTGGCAACTGCCGGCCCCAGCGCGCCAGCGGTTCGGTGATCAAGGGGCTGATGTTGTAGGCCAGCATCGCCAGCGCCATCGCTACAAAGAGGAGCGCCACCGTCTTGCGATGACGAGGTTCAGCAAAAGCACTGCCCGCCACGGCCAACAGGAGAAATCCCCCCATCAACAGATAACGCCATCCGGTTTCGTCAAAGCCGAGTAAAACAGGTAGCCAATTCAAGTAATAGCCGCCAGCCGTGGCCGCCGCCACCAGCAGCACCATGGCCCAGCCGCGCGTTGTCGCACGCGTTGCCAGATAACCGACCAGCAGAGCATAGACCAGCAGAATGGCATACCACGGCGCGCCGATGAAGGCGACGATGTAGCCGATGCCCAGGATCGTACCGGGCACCGCGCCGCCCAGGTTCGACACGAAATCCAGCGTCTGCTTGCCGGCAAAGTTGCGCCGCACCACGAGGAAGGCGATCACTACGCCGATCACGCCGGCCAGGGGCGTCGCTACCGCGGAAAGGAAGGTTGTCGAGAGGATAGCATTCAACCCGCGCGTCAGCGCTGTGGCGTAGTTGCCCAGGAAAAGTTCGTTGTTGATGCCCCACAGTTTTGTAAATGACCCCCAGAGGATCGTGAAGTAGAGCATCAGGACGAGCACCAGCGTCAACAGCGTGAGGGTGATAAACGTCCAGCGTGTGACCGGCTCTTTTACAAAGATGCGCCCGGTGGTGGGCTTGCCCGTCACTGCCACATAGGAGCGCCGGCTGATGTAATAGCGCTGCACCAGAAAGACGGTGAGCGTGGGCAGCAACAGCACCAACGAGAGCGCAGCGCCTTTCTGCTGGTCGAACTGGCCGTTGACCGCCAGATAGATCTCAGTGGAGAGCACGCTGGCATTGCCGCCCAACAACAACGGGTTGCCCAGATCGGCGAGCGATTCGACAAAGAGCAGCAGAAACGAGGCTGCAATGCCCGGCGCCAGCAGCGGCAGCGTGATCGTGCGGAAGATGTGAAACTTGCTGGCGCGCAGGCTAAGCGCGGCCTCCTCCATCGACGCGTCGATCCGTTCCAGCATGGCGCGGATGATCAAATAGGCCACGGGGAAGAAGGTGATGACTTGCACGAAGATCAGCCCATCCAGCCCGTAAATGTCGTTCGTGTCCGGCCCGAAGCGAATGCCCAGCAATTGCCGCGTGACCAACCCGTTGCGCCCGAACAGCAGAATGGTCGCGATCGCAATGGCAAAGGGCGGCGAAATAGTCGGCAGCAGCGTCACCACATGCACCAGGCGTCCGAAAGGGAAATTGCAGCGCACCAGCGCGTAGGCAAAGATGAAACCCAGGATCGTGCCGCCGGTGGCAGCCCCGATGCCCATGATCATCGTGTTGTAAATCACTCTCCAGAGATAGGGGCTGTAATAGGGATCGACAAACTGGGCGAAATATTTCAGGCTGAACTGCCCCGTCACCGGGTCTAAAAAGCCTTGATAGATGACGAGTAGAAGCGGCAGCGCGACAAAAAGAAAAACGAACGAACTGACGGCAAGCAGACCGACGGCCAATACCGGGTCCTGGCCGATCAGACGCACTTCTTGCCAGCGTCGCCACAGGAGAGAGCGTTGTTTAGTCAGAGCTGCTGTCATGGGATTGGGTGGTTTGAGAGCAGACAAGGAGACAGGGAGACTGGGAGAGGGGGAGAAGGAGGAAATCCCTCTCCCTGTCTCCCTGTCTGCCGTGCGCTATTCCTTCAGGTCGTCTGCTGCGGCGATCTCGTTGGTGAATTTGTCGACGATGGCGCTCTTGTTGGAGCCACAGAAATCAAAGTCGTAGTCGATGAGATTGACTTCGAGCAGTTCTGGGCGTGATGGTGTGGCGCCTTCCACCGTGGGCGCCTGGTAAGATTCGTACTTCGGGCCCAATTCCTGGGTGGTGGGTTCCAAGGCCCAGTCAAACCACTTCTTGGCAGCGTCAAGATGTTTGGCGCCCTTGATGATGCCCATGCCGCCGATCTCGTAGCCCGTGCCTTCTTCAGGGAAGGTGAGCACCAGCGGCGAGCCTTTTTCAATTTCGGCCACAATGTCGTGCGAGAAGACGATGCCGACCGCGGCTTCGCCTTGACCGACGAACTTAGCCGGCGCGGCGCCGCTCTTGGTGAATTGCAATACCTGGCCCGCGTACTCCTGGATGAATTTCCAGCCTTCTTCTTCGCCCTTGATCTGAAGGATCGTGCAGAGCGCCGTGTACGAGGTGCCAGAGCTGGACGGATGCGCCACCATGATCTGTCCCTTGAACTCCGGTTTCAGCAGGTCGTCCCAACTGCGCGGCGGCTGTACGCCGGGGTTCTCATCCAGCCAGGTCTGATTGGTGCCGAAGCCAAGCGAGCCGACATAGACGCCCGCCCAGAAGTTATCGGGATCCTTGTAGAGTTTCTGATCCTTCAAGTTCTTCATGTTGGGCGAATCGTACGCTTCGAGCAGCCCTTCCTGCGTAGCGGCGATGAAACTGTCTACAGGGCCGCCCCACCAGATGTCAAACTGTGGGTTGTCCTTTTCGTTGCGCAGGCGGGTGAGCGACTCGCCGCTGGACATGCGCACAAAGTTGACGGTGATGTCTGGGTTGGCCTTCTCGAACTCCGACTTCATGCCTTCACACCACTGCACCTGCGGCGTGCACAACACATTCAACTCGGTGCTGACGGCTTCGCTGCCGCCACTGGCGCCACCGGAAGGCGCCGCCGGTGGCACCGGCGCGCACGCGCTCACTGCCAGCACGACCAAGATCAATGCTGCCGCAAGCGCCCAATACGAGCGCACTGAACGCATCATGAGAATGCTCCTTTCTGAGTTTACTTAGATTGAATGGATAGGACGAAATTGACTGACGGAACTAACTGATGGGAGCCATCGCTCGGCGCTGTGTTCATCTAGAAATGGATAGGACGTTGCGTCGAAATCTCTGAATCAACACGGAAGCCGAGCACAGTATGACATTGATGACAATACTTTGTCAAAGATTTTCCCACACTTTCTCAGCGTGCGCGCGCCGCGCCGCGTCCAGCGCACGCTGGACCACCAACCCATCGTAGAAGCTGGCGGCATCGTCGAGCAATGTCTCCCCCATCGGCAGCGACATCGCCAATGTCTGCGCCAGATAATAGCTCCCCACGGTAAAGGGGCCTTGGTTGGGCAACCCCTCGACTACCGGCAAGTTGTTCTTGGGGCGGATCGGCTCCCATGCCCCGGCAGGATAGGCGCCTTTCATGCCGAAGAGTTGATCCTGGTTGTCGAGTTGGAGCGCGCCCTCTGTCCCCACCACGAGGATCGACATGCCGTAGCCGCCCGGCGTGATGCCGCTCACGGTGATGCTGCCGAGCGCGCCGTTGGCAAAGCGCAGCAGCAGGTCGGCGTGATCATCGGCCGTGACCTGGCGCTGATAGCCGCTTTGCGGATCGGTGCGATAGAGATGCCCAAGCTGGAGATGCGCGGTGAGCGACTCGATGCGGCCGATCATCCAACGCGCCAGGTCAAGCAGGTGGCTGCCCAGGGCGTTCACCATGCCGCCGCCGCGTGAGGCGTCACTCCACCATGTCCACGGTTGGTTTGGATCAAGCCGTTCGCTGCCCAGGCGGTCGAAACGCGCCTGCAGCACGCTGCCGATGTAGCCTTCCTTGATGAGTTGGCGCATGTGCAGCCGCTGCGGGTGAAAGCGCAGTTCATGATCCATGATCGCCAGCCGCCCCGGCGCGGCCTGCGCCGCGGCCAGCATGGCCTCCGCCTCCGCCACGCTAAGCGCGGTCGGCTTTTCGCAGATCACATGCTTGCCGGCTGCCAACGCTGCCACTGCAATTTCGGCGTGCAGGTCGGGCGGCGTGCAAATGCTGACAATCTCGACGCTGTCGCTTGTCACCAACGCTTGCCAATCGTCGTAAATTTCCGGCAGGTGATGCTTCGCCGCGACGCGCTCGGCATTGGCGCGCTGGGCGGATGCAATGGCGTGCGGTTTCAGCCCGCCAAGCTGAAAGACGGGAATCTGGACGCGATCACTCCAGCCGCTGCCGACGAAGCCGACGCGCAAGCCTTCCGATGCAGACATCTGGAACTCCTTTCGTGCGGATGTTTAGTTTGTGGTGATGCTGCTATTCTATCACGCGGTTGCCGTGAGGAGAACCCGCTCCAGCTTTGGAATGATCAATTCCCAATCGTAATGCTTCTCTACAAAGCGGCGTCCTTGCGCGCCCAACTGAGCGCGCAGCGCACGGCTGCCGGCGGCGTCGGCCAACAGCCGCAGCACCGCGTTGGCGAACGCGTCCGGCGTATCGGCGAGCAGCATCTCCTGCTCGTTGCGCACGTCGATCCCTTCGACGCCCAGGGTGGTGCTGACAACGGGCGCGGCGCACGCCATCGCTTCCAGCGCCTTGAAACGCGTGCCGCCGCCAACGCGCATGGGGATGACATAGACGCCGGCGTGTTGGATGTACGTGCGCGTATCCGCCACCGCACCTGTCACGTCGATGGCGGGGTGACGACGCAGTTCATCCAGCCGCGGATGAGGGTTCATGCCGACGATCTGGAAGCGCGCCTCCGGCGCACGCGCCAGGACGCGCGGCAACACCTCGCGGCCAAACCAGAGCACCGCGTCGATGTTCGGGCGATAGTCCATCTTGCCGGTGAAGACAAGCGTCGGCGCGGGCGGTGGCGCAGGCTCAAGCGGTCGATAAACGTCAAGATCGATGCCATTGGAGATCACTGTGATCGGCGTCTGGGCGTCGAGCGCAAGCAGCGCACGCCGGTCGGCGTCGCTGACTGCCACCACGCCATCGCTCTCGCGCACCGCCGACGCTTCGTAGTGGCGCAGCTTGCGCCACTGGATCAGGCTGTAGGCGGCCGCGGGCCAACGTCGTGGGCGGCGCAAATCGGTGAGCGCATTACGCTTCTGCAGCAGATACTCACAGTTGTGATTGTCGAAGACGAGCGCCGGCCGCTGCGCGCTGCGTTGCCTTCCGGCGACGGCCAGCCCATACTGCGCCAGTTCGATCCCCTCGATCTGCACCACGTCGTAGCGGGTTTGCTGCACCCAACTGCTAATGAGTGCGTGCATCAGCGGGCTTTCCAACCGCAGTCCCATGTCGGGCGTTGTCGTGCTCAAGGTGGTGCGGATGCGATCCTGCTCTGTCCGCATTGGCTGGGCAACGCAGGCGACGCGGCGACACAGCGTCAGCAGGGGGCTGTCAGGCGCCAGGTATTCGCCAGGCGCAAGGAAGGTCAGCATATCCACGGTGTGTCGCTGCGCCAGGCCGCGGATTAAATTGTAGTTGCGGATCGTCGTGCCCTGGCGTGGCGGGTAGGGCAACTGCGGGGTGACGATGAGGAGATTCACAGCCCTTTTTCCGGCGTCGTGGCCGCGGGCTGCTGGGAAGATGCGCGCCGTGGCTCGGCAACTTTCCGGTAGACATCGAGCGTGCGATGGGCCGCGCGCTCCCAACTGAAGACGCGGGCGCGCTGCAAACCTTTTGCGCGCAACTCGGCGTGCAACTCATCGTCGTTCAGCAAGCGCTGCATGGCGACGGCCATTTCTTCTGGGTCGCCCGGATCGACAAGCAGCGCCGCATCGCCGACGACTTCGGGCAGACTGCTGATATTGCTGACAATGGTGGGTGTGCCACAAGCCATGGCTTCTAGCGGCGGCAGGCCAAATCCCTCATAGTGGGCAGGATGAATGTGACAGCGCGCGGCTACATAGAGTTGATGCAACGCTTCGTCGGACACGCGCCCCAGGAAGTGGACGTGTGACCTGAGGTTGAGTTTCTCGACGAGCTCAAGCGTCTCTTCGTATAGCCAGCCTTTGCCGCCAGCAATTGCCAGCGCCACATCGCCCGGCGCATACTTGTCACGCAGATGCGCAAACGCGTGCAACAGCCCGTTGATATTTTTGCGCGGTTCAATCGTGCCGACGCAGAGAATAAACCGTTCCGGTAGGTGATACTGGGCGCACACTGCACGGCGCGCCTCCGGCAGCAGCAACGGTTTGAACATCGGGTTGGCGGCCTCATGGATGACCGTCACCTTGTCGGGCGGCGCGCCAAGCTGGGCGATCAAGTCCTGGCGTGTAAACTCGCTCGGCACGATGATGTGCGCAGCATGAACGACCGCCTTGTCGATCTGGCCGTAATACTCGGCGCTGACAGTGGTGAGGAAATGCGGATAATGCAAAAAGGCAAGATCGTGGACGGTGATCACCGATTTGATCGGCGAATAGAACGGCGGGATGAAATCGGTGCTGTGCAGCAGATCGAGGCGAAAACGCAACAACTCTGCCATCAATAGCGGCTGTTCGAGGCGGTGATGGACGGGCGCGTAGAGCGTGGCGCGCCGAAAATTACGCTGCTGGATCAACGCGGCGCGGTGTTTACGGTGCTGAAAAATCACAAACTCGTCTTCGCTGTCGAGTTCCGCCAGGGCTTGCAGTAGATGCCAGGTGTATCTACTGATGCCGGCTGGCTGATAGTACATAAGTCGGGAATCGACGCCAATACGCATACAGACTCGGTGGCGAACAAGGCGGCAGGAGTTGATAAATGCAAGCATGTGTGCCATGCGCTAACTGCGCCGGGCATTGTAGCAGCCGTTGCAGGCATCGGCAAACTTGCGGCGTCCTTCATGCGTTTCTCTCGGAGACGTTTGAGTTGCTGGCGTCACGATGGTATACTTTGCACCGATAGGGTTTGCACACAATTTGCTGCGTACACGGTAAGCTTACATAAGATGCAGGTGCTATGGATCTAACACAACTCGCCCAGATGGTGACCTGGCTCGATGAAGAGCATCGGCGTGATCGCGCCGAGATCGCGCGGCTTCAGCAGCGCATCGAAGCCCAGTCCAGCGACATTATCGAGCAGGCGCGCCGCATTCAGGAGTTGGAGGGGCGTCTGGCCAGTACACAAGCGCAATTCTCCCGCTTCAATCAGGTTGAACAGTCGATTCAGAACACTAAGACCGAGTTGGTCGGCCTGGTGGAACGCGCGTATGAAGAACGCGTCTCCGGGCAGCGCGAGATCGAGCGCGCACGCATGAGCGACCGCGAGATGCTCAGCCGCGAGATCAGCGAAGTGCGCCGCGAGTTGCCACGGCTGGGCCGTCTGGAGGAAGCGATCCAAGTGCGCTCCACCGAGGATGACCGTCTCGGCGAGTTGATCATGAGCATGCGCAACCAGATCGGCAGCCTTTCCAAAGAAATCGAAGAGCGCACGCGCCAGATTCCCTTCCTGGTGGAGCAACGCACCAGCGACACCAAGCGCATCGCACAGTTGCAACAAGAGACAGTCGAGCTTTTCAAGCGCACCGAAGCCACCGCCGGACGCATTCCACTGCTCGATGAGACCATCCGTAAGACGGCCGGTGAGATCGAAAAGCTGCCGCCGATGGTGGATCAACTGCGCGACGAACAGGTCAAGTTTATGGAGCGCACCCGCATCATGGTCGTCGACCGCGAGCAGGTGCTCACCCGCTGGCAGGAAACGATCGACGAGCAGAAAACGGTGGTTGCGCAGGCGTATGAGCGGGTGCAGAACTTTGCGCAGCAGATTGACATCAGCCGCCGTGCCGTGGCGGAAATGCAGGAATTCAAAGACCTGATCTTGCGCGAGCAGGGGCAGGTGGCCGAGTTGCAGCGGCTGGCGGAAGAGCGCATCCGTCGCGAGATGGATGAGTTTCGCGAGGATTATGAACGCCGGCGTCGCAAAGGCGAGCTGCGCCAGGAACATCTGTGGGGCGAGCAGGAGAAGTACAATAAAGAAGTCGTCGAGCGCTTCCCACCGCTGCAACATGACCTCAAGATGATCGAGGCGTTGGTCGATCAGGTGTGGAAGTTGCAGGAGACGTACGGCGCCTACTTTACTGCAATGGCCGATTCCTGGCTCGACGGGATGCAGAAAGTCATCAAAGATCGCGACGAAAAAATGCGTGCGATGGAGGAAGCCTGGCAACGCCAGCGCCGCAACGCCGAACTGTTTGCCGCGCAAGGTCAACAACGACGCACCGCCGGCATTATCACGGGCGAGGCGCCGGGCAACGGCCAGAAAAGCTAAATGTGGAGAATAGAGTAGAGATTGGAGATTAGGACTATTGCCTCCTGCCTCCAATCTCCAATCTCTATTCTCCCATCTCTATTCTCTATTCTCCAATCTCTATGCACATCATCGGCACCGCTGGACACGTCGACCATGGGAAATCAACCCTGGTGCGTGCGCTGACCGGCATCGACCCTGACCGTCTCAAGGAAGAAAAAGCGCGCGGGATGACGATCGATCTGGGCTTTGCCTGGATCGAACTGCCCGACGCGGCCGGCGGCGCCCACAACGTGGGCATCGTCGATGTGCCCGGTCACATCGATTTCATCAAGAATATGCTGGCCGGCGTCGGCGGCGTCGACGCGGCGCTGCTGGTCATTGCCGCGGATGAAGGCGTTATGCCGCAGACGCGCGAACATCTCGCCATTCTCGACTTGCTGGCCGTGCCTGCGGCCGTAGTCGCGCTCACCAAAGTTGATCTCATCGACGATCCCGAATGGCTCGAACTGGTGGAGCTTGACGTTGCCGAATTGCTCTCGACCACGCACTTGCGCGCCGCGCCGATCGTGCCGGTCAGCGCGGTCAGCCGCGCCGGCCTGGATGAATTGAAGCGCACGCTGGCGACCCTGCTGGCCGACCTGCCGCCGCGCCGCAACCGCGCGCGCCCGCGCCTGCCCATCGACCGCATCTTCAGTCTCAGTGGTTTTGGCACCATCGTCACCGGCACGCTGCTGGACGGCGCGTTCAGCGTGGGCGAGACTGTTGAGATTTTGCCTGCACAGCGCACCGCACGCATCCGCTCGCTGCAAACGCATCGCCGCCAGGTGGAAAGCAGCCTGCCTGGGAGCCGGCTCGCCATCAATCTAACCGGTGTGGGCACGGACGAGCTGCGCCGGGGCGACGTCGTGGTCAGACCCAACACGCTGACGTCCACCGTGCTGGTCGATGTCAGCTTTCGCCTCCTCGCGGACGCGCCACGCCCGCTGAAACACAATCAGCCGGTCGATCTCTTCGTCGGCGCGGCCGAAATTCCTGCCGTCGCCCGGCTGCTTGGTGCGGAGACGCTGGCGCCGGGACAGGAAGGCTGGCTGCAACTGCGCCTCTCGCGGCCTGCAATCGTCGTCGCCGGCGACCGCTTCATCCTGCGCCAGCCTAGCCCCAGCCTGACGCTGGGGGGCGGGGTGGTGCTCAGCCCGCAGCCCCAGCGCCGCTGGCGCCGCTTCGATGCCAAGTCGTTGGCGCGGCTGGCAACACTGGCGCACGGTCTGCCGGATGAGATTCTGCTGCAGACGCTCGAACGTCTCCGCCTGACCTCGCGCAGAGACTTGCTTGCGGCTGCGGAGCTGGACCCCGCCACAGGCGCCGAGGCGCTGACCGAACTGCGCCGCCAGCAAGCGTTGGTCGAAATCGCCGCGAGTGACGAGCCGGTCATGCTGAGTCTGAACGCCTGGCGGCAAGTCGCCGATGGGCTGACCGCACGCGTCACCGAATTTCATCGTCAATTTCCCTTGCGCCGCGGTCTGCCGCGCAGCGCCGCACGCAGCCTGCTTCAGACCCTGTTGCCAGGCGTCAACATTTCCGTGCGCCTCTTTAACACGTTGCTCGATGAATTAGCCCGGCGCGCTTTGCTGGGCAACGACGATGCCAGCGTGTATCTGCTCGATTTTACTGCGGCCCCCACCGCAATCCAGCAACAGACTATCGACCAGTTGTTGGCTGCCTTTGCCGCCGCCCCCTATGCGCCGCCCATTCAGCAAGATGCGCTGCGCATCCTTGGTGGGGATGCGGATTTGCTTGACTTTCTGCTGGAGCAGGGCGTGCTGACGCGGCTGAGCAACGACGTTTTGCTGCGCGGCGAAGACTTTGCCGGCATGGTGGCGCAGATTACGGTCTATTTGCAGGAGCACGGCAGCGTCACCCTGGCCGAAGTGCGCGATCTCTTCCAGACCAGCCGCAAGTATGCGCAGGCGGTGCTGGAGGAGATGGACGTGCAGCGGATGACGCGCCGCGAGGGCGATGCGCGGGTGCTGCGCTAGGCATTGACGAATTGCATCTATTCAGCCGGATAAGAATAGCACGCGGATGACGCGGATCAGATTAGCGAAAATTCGCCGGATCCGCGTCATCCGCGTGCCATATTTCTTGGGCGACCTGCATCCTGGTGTGCGGCAGGATCTGGTTTTACGCCTGAGGATGCCGGACTGCGATCTCGTGCAGAATCGCCATCATGGTCAGACCGGCGACCATGAACGGGCCGACGATCGCAAGCGAGGTGAGATCGGCCAGCGCGCCCGCCAGCCCGGGCAGCACGCCAATGCCGAAACTGGCGGCTGCCACCTGAAAGCCGATGGCATTGTTGGCGTCCGCATTGCCCAGGCGCAACGGCGTGGCCGTCATCAACAGCGGGAAGACAGGCGCCAGCGCAAAGCCGAGGATGAGCAGCCCGGCAAAGCCCACCCAGTTGACAGGATTCCACCAGAACAGCGTCGCGGCCAGGACCGCGGTCACGGCCATGGTGCGAATCGTGGCGACGACATCAAAGCGATCGGCGATAATGCCGAAAAAGACGCGCCCCGCGGTGAAACTTCCCCAATAGAGGCCGGTGATCAGCCCGGCAACCTCCGGTGACACCCCGCGCGACTCGGTGAAGATGGAATAGCTCCAGTTGCCCGCCGTGACCTCGATGCCGGCGTAGAAGAAGAAAATGGCAATGTTGACCCAGACGATGGGCAGCGCCAGGGTGGCGAACGCACTGCGCTGGCCGGTGGAGGTCTCCACCTCGACTTCTTCGGCGCGCATCTGCCACTCGCCCGCGCGCACAAAGACCACCAGCCCCATCGCCACCTGCAGGATCGCCACGATCACATAGCCCCAGCGCCAGACGATGCCCAGGCTGAACAGCGCGGTCAGCATGATAGGCGCGATCGTGGCGCCCAGGCCAAAGCTGGCGTGGAGCCAACTCATCAGCCGCGGGCTGCGCACACGCATCGCAAAGAAGGTGTTCATCCCGCCATCGATGGCGCCGCTGCCCACGCCAAAGATGAAAGCCGCGCCCACCAGCACCGGCCATGCCGGCGCCAGCGCAATGCCGAGCAGTCCCACCGCACGCACGACGCTGCTGACGACGAGCAGCGTTGAAATCCCAAACCAGCGGATCAGCCGGCCGGTGTTGAAACTGGTGAGCAGAAAGCCGATGGTCGAGATGAGCAGCATCGTGCCCATTTGCGCGTTCTGTACGCCGAAATCTCTCATCATCGACGGCCAGGCCACGCCGAGCATTCCATCGGGGAAGCCCAGCACCAGGAAGATCAGATAGGCGGTGATGATGACCGAGAGGGCCGTCGTGGGAAGAGGGCGTTTCGAGCTGACAACTTGCATGGTAAAAAGTAATCCCATCTTGTCGCATCGCACGTGCAAACGTGTAGATGCTGAGAATTGAGTAAGCATCCATTGTACCTCGCGCCGGCGGGGGTGCAGAAAGGTGAAGCATCACTACAACGGATTCAAGTCCCGTAGTCCCGTAGGTCGGGCTATCAGCCCGACAGTGTTGCGTCGTGCCAACGGTGAGTGACAACGCGCAGCAAGGTGATGGAAGCCCCGTCGGGCTGATAGCCCGACCTACTATCGGCCCCGCCAAATTTTGGGGTTGCGCTGCCGGGGAAAGGTGCAAAAGCAAGCGGCGGTTTGTGGTATGATACAGGAAAAGCCAACCACACAGGAGGTGTTGCATGAGCATCCGATCGATCTACGAAGGCAGCGTTATGCTGGAGCTGGCGCGCACACTCACCGAACTCCAGCAGCAGATCATCCTGTCGCTGCGCGAGCGCGGGCCGGGTCTGCTGCTGGAGATCGCGGTGCGCGTCCTCAAATTTCCCGATGAAGTGAACGCGCCGCTCGCCGATCTGCGCGCCAAACGGCTGGTCACGACGACAGAGTTCTCCGGCGGCTCCTTCGGCAACGAGCTTTTTGCGCTGACGCCGCAGGGGGAGCAGATGGCGCTGCTGTTGCGCGACGAAACCTTTTTGAAGCGGCTGCAACAGGCGCGCCAGGCCGAAGCGCCGGCCGCGGCCGCGCAAAGCAGCGCGGCGTCCGCGCCCGACCCGCTGCGCAAAGAGGCCGACCTGCTGCAATCGCTGGGCGACATGGCGCGCGCGCGCGGCGACTTTGCCAAGGCCGCGACCTATTACGAACAGGCGCTGGAGGCGACGCGCAAACTCGGCGCGTAACTACTGATCGCTAGGCTAAACACTGATGCGGAACATCTTCCAGGAAGCTCCGAAGACTTCACTGCAGAAAGTCGAGGAATCTGCCACAGAGAACGCAAAGAGCACAAAGAGCAACTTTCTTTCTCTAGGCTCTTTGCGTTCTCTGTGGCGAATCAGCCTTTTTGCAGTGAAGTGTCTGCACTCCAGTTTAACGTTATGCCAAAACCTTTCCAGGGGTGAATGTGATGAACTTTGATTGGTGGTCGATGCCTGCCGTGCAGTTGGCCGTATGGTCGCTCTTTGCCGGCTTTGTCGGCTTTCTGTGGGGCATGAGCGAGATCGTCGGCGCGTTCAAGACCGAAACGGGGCGAGCGCTCAACACCGGCGGTGCGTGGCTGCTCATCTTTTTCAACTTCTTTGCCGCGGCCGCCATCTATCTGGTGGTCGCCAACCTGGTCGTTGGCGCCAACACGTGGCTGGTGGCGATCCTGGTGGGGCTGGCCTGGCCCACGGTGGTGCGCAACCTCAGCTTCAAGTTGGCGCAGCCGCTGCAGCCCGAACCGCTGCGCGACGCCGCGGCCGTGCGGCTGGAAGAAGCCTACGCCGCGGTGCAGGCGCTGGCGCGCCAGTTGATCAACGCCACGCTGACGCGCCAGCGGATGCAGTTGGTGGCGCAGGCCGTGGAACTCGACATGCGCGAGCTGGAGAAGATGGCGCGGCTGGCCGTGATCGCGGCGCCG
>Ga0154020_10000192_pt1 | contig 72041 bp, 59 predicted proteins | sample Klosneuvirus_201_FD_109709 | JGI IMG/M metagenome (GOLD analysis project Ga0154020, IMG submission 109709) | Active sludge microbial communities from wastewater, Klosterneuburg, Austria - Klosneuvirus_20160825_MG | ecosystem: Engineered > WWTP > Aerobic digester > Activated sludge | place...
GCTGTACATGCCGCGGTGCACGTTGCTGCCCGCACACCACAGCCCGGACACCGGCCACAACAAGGCACGCGCCAGACGCACGCCCCATCCCGGGGTGTGCGCGTACCAAAGTTGCTCTGGGGTCTTGGGGGGCACGGCGCTGCGGCGGCGTCAGAACGGGCGCGGCCCGCACAACCCGCGCAGGCCGGCGTCACGCGCTTCACCCCAGCACACCTGGCCGGCGCCGCACGCTCCGGCGTCACAAGGGTCCGCACAAATCACCCCGGCGTCAAAATCCGTGGTGCCAAACCGCGCGCAACGGCCCGAGGCGCACTGGTCTGGGGCTTCACAATCCGCCCCGGACGCGCGTGCCTCACGCAACGGGACACACTTGCGAACCGTCTGCCCCTGCAACAGCACGCACGCGCTCTCCGGCGGGCAGGCCTGATCCGTGGGGCAATCCCCCACGCACACCCCACCGGCGTCCCATTGGAAACATGCGCCGGAGGCACATTCGGGGCTGGCGCCGCAGCGTTGTGCGGTGTCCAGCAGTTGCAGGCACGCCTGGCCGTTGGCTTCCTGGGTCACGCAGTTGAATCCCGCATCCCCATTGCAGCCCGCCACACAACCCGCCGCACACTGCGCACGTCCTCCCCACCCCATGCAGCGGCCGCCAAGACATTCGCGGCCGTTGGTGCAGTCTGTCCCGTCCTGGAGGCTGTCCAGCGGCGGCACACAAAACGCGCGCGCGCTCACCCGGTGATCCACCGCGCAGTAGAGGTTGACGGGGCAGGTCTCATTGCCGGGGCATTGCTCCACGCACACCCCCGCGTCCTCGCCGCGCAGCCCCGCACACGTCCCGGAGGCACACTGGCGTGAGGCCTGGCAGCGGTTTCCGGCGGTGCGGGTCTCCAACAGCGGAAGGCACAGGCGCGTGGTGCCCACCACGGTGCAGGCGTTTCCGGGATCGCAGGTGCCGTCGGGGAGACATTCGGCGCGGCACTTGCGGGCTTCCCCGGAAATGTCCGGACAGTGGCCAGAGATGCAGTCACTGTCCCGGTTGCATTCATTGTTGACGGTGACGCCGCCGTCCCCACCGCCGGGCTGCGGGCGACAGCTGGACGCCATGGAGAACACCAGGGCCGCACCAAGTGCGGCCAGCACAACCGGGGAGCGCCGGGAGAAGTCCATGCCCCCCTCATAGCAGGTGCGGGGCAGGCCGGGAGGCCCGGGGACCAAGAGAAAAGAACACCGTCAGCGCCCTGGTTGTGGTGCCCAGGAGAGGACTTGAACCTCCATGGCTTTGGGCCACACGGACCTGAACCGTGCGCGTCTACCAGTTCCGCCACCTGGGCAAAAACACTCAGGGCGGCTGACGGTGGCGGCGTCTTACGGGACCCTGTTGGCCGGCGTCAAGCACAAACGGGAATGTGCCCGCAAACAAAAGCTGGCCGAGGTTCCACGTCAGTGTTGTTTGAGCGTGACCACGGTGGCGCCGTTGCCTCCCTCATCATCCCGGCCACGGCGGTGGGACGCCACCAGCGGGTGGCGGTCCAGCTTCTCCCGCAGCACCTTGCGCAGCACGCCGGTGCCGTGGCCGTGGACAATGGTGAGCTCCCCCGCAACCTTTCCAAACGCGCGGTCCAGGAAGATCTCCACACGCTCCAGCGCCTCGTCCACGTGTTCCCCGCGGAGATCCAGGCTGCGGGCCACCACCACCACGTCCCCGGTGTCTGGCCGGCGCGTCACCACCGGCGGCGGCGGCGGTTTGCCCCGGCGCGGCGGCGCCAGATCTTTCAGCGGCACGCGCACCCGCAACGCGCCCGCCGCCACCAGCACATCCTTGGCCCCCAGTTCCAGCACCTCACCCTCCACGTTGAGTGTCAGGACGTGCACCCGGCTCCCCGTTGCCAAGGGCGCGTCAAACGCCCGGCCGGCGGCCTCGGCGCGGCGGTCATTTTCCCCGTCACGCAGCAGCGCCTCCTGCAGCTCCCCCACGCGGGCCAGATGGCCCAGGGCGGCGCTCAGGTTTTCTTTGGGCTGCGCGCCGGCGCTTGCCGCCGCCAGGGCACTGCGCGTGTGCTCCACCGCCTCTTGCAGTTGCGCGCGCACGCGCTGGGTCTCGGCCAACATGCCTTCACGGGCCTTGCGCTTGAGCTCCTTCTCCGTCTCCTTGATGGACTCCGCGTTGTGTTGCGCGGTCTGTTCGGCGCGGCGGGCTTCCTCATGCGCGCGCGCCACCGCGGCGCGTTCCTCATCCAATGCAGCCTGCTGTTGCGCCAGGTTCTTGAGCAACACATCCAGGCGCTGCCCTCCCTCGCTGGCCAGGGTGCGCGCGCGGTCCACCAGCGCCAAGGGCAACCCCAGCCGCACCGCCATGTCCAACGCAGATGAGGAACCGGGCGCGTCGTAACGCAGCCGGTAGGTGGGCCGCATGGTGTCCGGCTCCAGCCCCACGCTGGCATTGCGGAACGTCTTGGCGCCGTGATCTTCCAACGCCAGCACCTTGAGCTTCTCAAAGTGGGTGGTGGCCACCACGTGCGCGCCCTGCTGTGAGAGGTGCTCCAGGGTGGCCTGCGCCAGCGCCGCACCCTGGTCCGGGTCCGTCCCGCTCATCACCTCATCCAGCACGCACAACACGCGCTGTCCCTGCGCGGCGGCGCGGGAGACGCCCGCCAACATCTGCCCAATGGCCGCCAGGTGCGCGCCAAAACTGGACAGCCCGTCTTCCAAAGACTGGCCATCCCCCACCACCGAATGGATGCGGTCATACAACGGCATCACGCTGTCTGGTGACGCCGGAATGGGCAGTCCCGCGCGCACCATCAACGCGCACAGCCCCGCGCCCTTGAGCGCCACGGTCTTGCCGCCGGTGTTGGGCCCGGTGATGACCAGCACGTGGGGTTGGCCCACAAAGATGTCATTGGGCACCACCGCAGGCGTCTGCTTGCGGGCCAGCATGTCCAGGGTGAGCACGGGATGACGGAACGCCCGCAACGCCAGCAGCAGGCCGCCCTCCCCGTCCGGCGCCGAGAGCTGCGGAACGTGACACCCCAGGTCCACGCCAAACTTGGCGCTGGCGGCAATGACATCCAACCGGTGAAGGGCCTCCAGGTCCGCGGTGATTTCCCTGGAACGCGCCCCAACCTTGCCGCTCAGCGCGCGCAGGATGCGGGCTTCCTCCTCGGCAACATCCGCCTGGGCGGCCTTGAGCCGGTTGCCCAGGTCCACAACCTCCTGCGGTTCAATAAAAAACGTCTGGTGCGTCTGGGAGGTGTCATGGACAATCCCCGCCACGCGCCAGCGTTCATTGGCTTTGACCGGCAACACGTAGCGGTCTTCACGCAGCGTATGGAACTGGTCCTGCAGCAGGCCCTGGGAATCAAATTCACGCACCAGGTGTTCCATGCGCTGGGCCAGCGTCTCCCGCATTCCGGCGGCGCGGCGGCGCAGTTCTCCCAGTTGGGGTGACGCCTGGTCTGACAAACGCCCGGACGGCTCCACGCTGCGGTCCACCTCCCGCACCAGGCCACCGTAGTCTCCAAACGCCTCCACCACGCGCGCCACCTGCGGTGCGCGGGCCCGCCGTGCGGCGCACCAGTTGGCGGCACGTTCCCCGGCGTCCAGCGTTGCAGCCACGGTGCGCAGCGCCAGGCCGTCCAGCACGCCGTCACGTTGGGCCAGGCGCAGGCTTTCGGTGAGGTCCGCCACGCCGGACAGGCTGGGCCAGGACATGTCCTCCACGGCCACGGCCATGAGCTGGGAGACGGTGGTGAGGCGCTCCACCACCGCCGGAGCGTCCTCCAACAGCGGCAACGCGGCGGCGTGCGCCTGGCCCGCAGGGGTATGCGCGCGCTGCGCCACCGCGGTCTGGATGCGCGGGAAATCCAGGTCCCGCAGGACGCGGGGGTCCAGAAGCGGAAGGCTGCGGCGTGAATCCTGGGGCGTCATGGTGGAAGTTCCTTCAGGGCAAATCGCTTTTGGTGTTCACGTTCACGCGGCGGCACGGCGCAGCCGGTCCCACACGGTCTCCCACGCGGGGCCAAGCGGCGGTGCTTCCAGCAGGATGCCTTTGCACCCCAGGGCTTCCAGCCGGTGAAGGGCTCCATACAACGCGGCCTGCGCGGCGTCAGGGGTGGGCCCCAGCGTCTCCACGTGGTCCACGCCGTCCACCGGCAGCGCAAACCGCAACGCGCCCACCGGCCGTGGCAGTTCCAAACGCGCGCGTTCCCAGGCGGGGCCGTCAGCGTGGGGCACCAGGCGCACCTCGGCGTCTGGCGCGTAGTGGCGCAGGGCCATCCCCGGCGAAGGACGCGCCACGCCGTCCAACGCACCCAGCTGGACGGTCCAGTGTTGTGCGGGGCCAGCGGCCTGCAGCGCGGCCAGGGTGATCCCGCCGGGACGCAACAGCACCGGGGAGGGGCCTGTGAGGTCCACCACCGTGGACTCCACGCCCACCGCGGCGGGCCCACCGTCCAGCACCAGGTCCACGCGTTCCCCCAGCGAGCGCACCACGTGATCCGCGGTGGTGGGTGAGATGTGCATGAACCGGTTGGCACTGGGCGCCGCCAGTGGTTCTCCCAGCGCTTCCAACAGGGCCAGCGCCACCGGGTGGCGTGGCACGCGCACGCCCACGGTGGACAATCCCGCGCAGACTTCACGCGGCACCTGTGCGCGCCGTGGCAGCACCAGGCTCAGCGGTCCCGGCCAGAACGCGGCCGCCAGCGTGTGGGCCAGTGGCGGCCAGGACGCCACCACCGCAGCGCGGGCCATGGCGGGACCTGTGACGTGGACAATGAGCGGGTTCCAGGACGGGCGGCCCTTGGCCACAAAAATTTTCGCAACATCTTCACCGTGCAGTGCGCGCGCGCCCAGGCCGTAGACCGTCTCGGTGGGGAAGGCCACCAGGCCACCACGCCGCAACACCGCCACCGCCGTGGCAATGGCATTGCGGTCCACGTTCAACGGGTCCACGCTGATGCGCTGCACGGCGCGGCTCTTACCCAATGCTCCACGCCAAGGCCACGCCCGGGGACACCCTGCACCGTGTGGACGGCTGACCCCCCGGCGCAACTTGGATAGAAAGCCTCCATGATCGGCCTCAAGGTCCACCAGGAAACCATCACCATCCCCACGCCGGGCGCCGGGCTCACCAATGTGACCGCGCTGGTCAACCAGGCAGTGCGCCGAAGCGGCGTGGTGACGGGCCTGTGCACCGTGTTCATCCAGCACACCTCGGCAAGCCTGTGCATCCAGGAAAATTCGGACCCCAGCGTGCAGCGGGACCTGGCCCGGTTTCTGGAACGCCTGGCCCCGGCGGATGGCGCCTGGGAACATGACGCCGAAGGCCCCGACGACATGCCCGCCCATGCCAAGGCCGCCATCACCCGCACGTCCGAGACCATCCCGGTCACCCATGGGGTGTTGTCCCTGGGCACCTGGCAGGGCCTCTACGTCATGGAGCACCGGGACACGCCACACCACCGCCACCTGGTGGTCCACCTGCAGGGCACCTGATGTCCGTGGCACCACCGCCGGGAGAAGACGCCCGTTACCAGGGCCTGCCAGACGGCCTGGGCGCGCGCATTGACGGGCTTCCGGCGGACCCCGGCGTGTACCTGATGAAGGACCGCGGCGGAGAGGTCATCTACGTGGGCAAGGCGGTGAGCCTGCGCGCGCGCGTGCGCAGCTATTTTTCCGGCCAGGACACCCGCGCGTTTGTCTCCCTGCTGGGCCGCGTGCTGGGAGACCTGGAAGTGGTGCTGGTGCGCAGCGAGAAGGAAGCGCTGCTGTTGGAGCAACAGCTCATCAAACAACACCGGCCACGTTTCAACGTGGTGCACCGGGATGACAAGAGCTTCATCACGCTGGCGGTGAATGAGAGCCACCCCTGGCCACGGGTGGACGTATCCCGGACCCACACCCTGCTCACCGACGGGCCCAAGGCCGGGCACCGTTATTTTGGGCCGTATTCATCTGCATCATCCGTTCGGGCCACGCTGCGCGTGCTCAACCACCATTTCAACCTGCGCACCTGCACGGACCACACGCTCACCCACCGCACGCGCCCCTGCCTGGAGTACCAGATAGGCCGTTGCCTGGCGCCGTGCGTGTATGAAGTGCCGCCGGACGTCTACAAACAGAACGTGGCGGACGCCTTGTTGTTCCTTTCCGGGCGCCGGGATGCGCTGGTCAAGGCGCTTCACGCACGCATGGAGGAGGCCGCCGCAGCGCTGCGGTTTGAAGAGGCCGCTCGGCTGCGGGACCAGAAGCTGGACGTGGAACGCACCATGGAACGGCAGGTGGTGTCGGATTCGGACGGCCAGGACCTGGACGTGCTGGGCCTGCACCGGGAAGGCAACGTGGTGGCGCTGGGCATCCTGAATGTGCGCGGCGGCAACGTGCTGGGCAAAGATGTGCTCATCTTCAAGGACGCCGAATTCCCCGACGACGAACTCCTGCTGCAGGTGCTGGACGCGCGCTACGGCTCGGCGGCCGAGGAGGACATCCCCAAGCTGGTGCTCCTGCCACTGGAGCTGCCGGAGGATGAACGCACCGCGCGGGAAGACCTGCTGGCGGAAAAACGTGGCACCAAGGTGGAGCTGCTCACGCCGCAGCGGGGAGACAAACGTGCGCTGGTGGAGATTGCCACGCGCAACGCGCAGGCCGCGCTGGAGGACCGCGGCGCCCTGGACGCGCGCCGCAAGGACGCCCTCAACCGCCTGCAGCAGCGCCTGCGCCTGTCCCGCCGGCCGGCAGTGATGGAGTGTTTTGACATCAGCCTCTTCCAGGGTGCGCAACCGGTGGCCAGCCAGGTCACGTTTGTGGACGGCGCGCCGGACAAGCAGCGCTACCGCCGCTACGGCATCAAGACCGTCCAGGGGACGGATGATTTTGCAATGATGTTTGAAGTGGTCACCCGGCGCCTCAAGCGCGCGCTGGCCAGCGGGGACTGGCCGGACCTCATGGTGATGGACGGTGGCCGCGGGCAGCTCAACGCCGCGGTGGCCGCGTGCAAGGATCTGGGCGTGCCCATTGGACCGCAGGCCGCCCAGGCGCTGCACGCGCAGGCCGGCCCGGATGGTGCGCCGCGCTGGCCCAGTCCCACGCAGTACGTGGAGCTGTGCAGCCTGGCCAAGGCGCGTGCCCTGGCGGACGTCAACCGCCGCGGCTACGCCGGCCGGGACGCTGTCACCCTGGAGGCCCCCGTGGAGGAACGTTGGGAGGAAGGTGGGGAGGACGGTGGGCTGCGCCACAGCCCGGAGCGCGTGTTCCTCCCGGACGTGAAGGACCCGCTGGCCCTGCGCACCAACACCGCCGAGCTGCACCTGCTCACACAGCTGCGGGATGAAGCCCACCGCTTTGCCATCACGTTCCACCGTCAACGCCGCAAAGGCTCCACCTTGCGCAGTGCCTTGGATGACATTGCGGGAATTGGCCCCACGCGGCGCAAGGCATTGTTGCGCCACTTTGGGAGCCTGGGCGCCGTCCAGGACGCCACGCTGGAGGCGCTGGAGGCTGCCCCCGGCATGACCCGGGCTGCGGCCAAGGCAGTGTTTGAAGCACTTCACCCCACGTTGGCCGACGCGTCAGAATGACGTGAAGACCGCGTGGCTGGGTCGGCGCACGTGGCCGGGATGCCCCACCAGCCTGACCTTTTGGGGGCACGCATGCCCCAGGCGTTCCCCGCCACGTTCAGAACTGGTTGGTGTGACGCGTCCGAGGCGTGTTGGACCGGTCATTGCGTTGCGTGTGGCGTGGCACGGAGACGCCCCCATGGCTTTTGACAACGCCCCCTGTTGTGCCCCACCCGCAACCACACCCGGCTTGGTGGAGGCTCGCGCGGCGTCCACGCGGGTCATGGAGAACCTGGACCTGATCCATCAAGAAGCGCGGCGCCTGGCGCGCCGCCTTCCGCGCCACATCCAACTGGGAGAACTGCTGGGTGCCGGATGTGTGGGGCTGCTGTCGGCGGCAGACCGCTTTGACGCCAGCCGGGGCCACGCGTTTGGGGTGTTTGCCCGCCTCAAGATACGCGCGGCCATGTTGGATGAACTGCGTGAGCTGGACGTGCTGCCGCGCCGCGCGCGGACATCCCTCAAACACCTGGAGCGCGCCCGGCGCGCGCTGGCCGGGCAACACGGGCGCGAGCCGACCCGTGGGGAACTTGCGGTGGCCACGGGCCTGGACCCCAGCGCCGTGGACAACCTGCTGGCCATGGAGGAGACCGCGGCGGGCGGCCCAATGCACGCAGCATCCCCCCACAGCCCTCCCAGCGCCGATTCGCTGGCCGAGCACACCGAATGCGTGGCACACCTGGGAGCGGCCATGTTGACCCTGGGGGAACGGCACCAGCGTGTGTTGCAGGCGTACTACTGGGACAACCTGACCTTCCGGGAAATTGGCCAGCGCTGGGGCGTGACTGAAAGCCGGGTGTGCCAGATCCACGGCGAGGCCGTCCGGTCGCTTCGCCGGTGTCTGTGACGGAGACGCGCCACAGGACCCACAATCCCCCCCTGCCCTGCCGTGCCGGGTGCCGCTAGAGTGGCTGGCCCATCCTTTGGGTGGGCAACCGCCCGGCACGGGCGTTGACCAGGGGCCGCATGGCAACGGCAGAGCAACAACCCGCACCGCCCGTACGCTGCCTCATTTGTGATGATGAGGTCCCCATCCTGGACATGATCCGCCGGGGGACGCGGGCCATTGAGGGCCTGGACATCACCACCGCCACCCGTGGGGATGAGGCCCTTCGCCTGCTGGAGGATGCCACTTCTTTTGACCTGGTCCTGACGGACGTGCGCATGCCCGGCGCCACCGGGCATGACGTCCTCAAACACGTTCGCAGCCTGTCCCCGGACATCCCGGTGCTGGTGATGAGTGCCGTGGCCAGCGTGGAGGAGGTGCTGCAGCTGCAACATGAAGGCGCCACGTTGTTCCTGCGCAAGCCGTTTGGGTTGCCGGAACTGCAGATGATGATCCGCCATGCGCAGCACCTGGCGCGGCAACTGCGCGTGGCGCGGGACCTGGAACGTGTGGCACCCCGCAACGCGTCCACGCTTCCGGGCCTGGTGGGCGCGTCCAACACGTTCTTGCGCGCGCTGGTGCATCTGCCGTCCCTGGCCCGAACCGACGCACCCCTGTTCATTGGCGGTGAGACCGGCACCGGCAAGGAGCTTGTGGCCCGCGCCGCTCACACGCTCAGCCCGCGCAAGGCGGGGCCATTTGTGGCGGTGAACTGTTCGGCCCTGACGGACTCCCTGGTGGACAGCGAGCTGTTTGGCCACCTCAAGGGCAGCTTCACCGGCGCGCTGCGGGATGCGCCTGGGCTGTTCCGCTCGGCGGACGGTGGGTCCATCTTCCTGGATGAAGTGGCGGACCTCTCTCCCGCCGCGCAGGCCAAGCTGCTGCGCGTGCTGCAGGAGCGCGAGGTGCGCCCGGTGGGCAGCGTGCAACCCATCAAGGTCAACGTGCGGGTCATTTCCGCAACACACCGGGACCTCAACGCCATGGTGGCGGAGGGGCGGTTCCGTCAGGACCTGCTCTACCGCTTGCGCGTGGGTGAGGTTCGCGTCCCGCCGCTGCGTGACCGCACCGACGACATTTTGTTGCTGGCCCACACGTTTTTGGAACGCTGCCGCCGCGAATACGGCAGCCCCGCCCGCGCATTCTCCCCGGAAGCGCTGGCGGCACTGGTGCGCCACCCCTGGCCGGGAAACGTGCGCGAGCTGGAAGGCATCACGTCCCGCGCAGCCGCCGTGGGCACCGGGCCGGTGTTGTCCCTGGATGACCTGGGCCTGACTGAAAGCCCTGCGGCGGAAGGCTCCGGCAAGCTGGACGGGCCGCTGCCCGCGTTTGGCGCCGCCAAACAACAGACCATTGATGCCTTTGAACGCGCCTACCTGGCGCGCCTGCTGGCGGAAACCCCGCAGGTGGGCCAGGCCGCGGTGCGCGCGGGCATGGACCGCAAGAGCCTCTACCGGCTGCTCAAGAAACACGGCATGTCCAGCGGCATGGGAGAGGACGGAAGCGACAGCGACCCACCCCCGGGGTGACGCCGTGACAACGTCACCGCGCGGTGAGGACGTTGCGCGCCACGCGGTCTGCCCACAGCGCACCGCCACGCGTGAGCACAAAGTGGCGTGCCCGCACTTCCTTGAGCGCACCCAGCGCAACCTCGGCGCGCAAGGCCTCTTCCACCGCACGGGTCACCGCCACGCCGTGGTCTGACTCCAACGCCACCAGGTCCACACCACGCTGCATGTCCCGCAGTCCGGTGAAGATGCGGTCCAGCAGCGCCGCTGGCGCCGCCATGTCATCCACGTCCACCTCCGGCACACCACCGCGCAAGAACGCGTCCAGGTCCGGCGCGTGACGCCACCGCCGCGCCGTTCCGTTGGCGGCCCGCACATAGGACGCCGCGGCCGGTCCCAGGCCCAGTGTGGAGTGCCCGGCCCAGTACAGCCGATTGTGAACGGCTGCGTGACCCGGACGCGCATGGCTGCTCACCTCGTATTGCTGGAACCCCAGCGCGTGGAGGTGCTCCTGCACCTGCTCATACAACGCGGCCTCCTGCGCGTTGGAGATGGGCACCACCCGCCCCTTCTCCCGCCACCGGTCCAGCGTGGTTCCCGGTTCATACGTCAGGCAATACGCGCTGAGGTGTGGTGCGGCGTCCGCCAGCTCACGCAGTTCTTCCAACAGCTCCTGTGCTGTCTGCACCGGGTGACCAAAAATCACGTCAGCGCTCCAGGAGAAGAACCCCGCCCGCGCAACCGCCTTGAGCGCCGCGCGCGCGCCGTCCGCCTTGTGATCCCGCCCCAGCCCCTTGAGCGTATGGTCCCGAAGCGACTGCACCCCCAGGCTCACGCGCGTCACGCCCGCAGCCCGCCAACCCACAAGGCGCGCGTCCAGGCAGTCATTGGGGTTGACCTCCAGCGTGACCTCCGCCCCCGGAGCCAACGGCGTGTGCGCGTGGATGGCTTCCATGACCCGCGCCACCGCGCGGGGCTCCAACAGGCCTGGGGTACCGCCGCCCCAGTACACGCTCCCCAGGCGCGCACCCGGTCCAAGACGTGGGGCCATGTGGGTCCACTGCTCCAGCACCCGGTCCACAAACGCCGCGTCCGGCCGCCCCACGCGCAAATAGAAGTCACAATAGGGGCAGCGGTGCGCGCAGTACGGCACGTGGATGTAGACCCCCAGGGGACCTTCGGCGGGCAGTTGGGTGGTGTCCACGTGGCGGACCTTGCCAAGGTGGAGGCGTTGGCGCCAACCTTTTGTCCGTGGCCAGACCAGTGGGCAGTCCCAGCGCCAGGGCCGGCAAGGCCCCGTCCAATCCCAACGCCGTCCAAGCCGCCCGGCAGCGGCTGCTGGACCGGGCCAAGGGCCTCATTGGCGCCACCACGGACGAAGGTTGGGATTGGCGCAAAGGCCCCCTGTCCGCCATGGACGTGTTCCCCTTTGCCGGCGAGCCCCACCTGCGTGAAGCCCTGCTGGCGGATTTTCAGCGGGACACCGCCGGATACCGGAAGATTGGCGGCGGCTCCAACACGCCCAAGGCCGCATACTTCCTGCGCCGTCACGCCAACGTGAAATATTGCCTGCAGCGTCTCAAGCTCTACTACCCACGCGGCGGCCCGGTGGAACCCACGCCCGGCATGGCGGTGTTTTTTGAGTGGCCTGAAGACCGCGGGCGCTTCAACTTCAAGCCAGACCGCAGCGGCGTGATTGAAAGCCTGGAAGCCGGCGAGGTCACCCGCGCGGTCATGGCAGTGCAGGATGATGGCCGTTGGCGCGTGCGGCTGGTGACGTTGTCACCGGAGAGCCGGGCCGCGGTGGTGGGTTACGGGGACTGCCCCGGCATGGTGTGAAGGCCCTTCAGCCAAACACCGGGTGGAGGTGGATCTCCTCGCCGCGTCCGGCACCCACGCTCACCAGGGACAGCTCCGCGCCAAGCTCGCGCGCCACCATGGCCACGTAGTCCCGTGCGGCGGGCGGAAGGTCCTCCAGCTTCCGCGCCGTTTGCAGGTTTCCGTCAAAGCCCGGGTGGTCCCGGTACACCGGCACCGCCCTCGCCAATGCGTCGGTGTCGGTGGGAAATTCGGTCACCGTGTTTCCGTCCACGGTGTACGCCACGGCCACCTTGAGCGGGTGGATGCCGGACAGGATGTCCAGCTTGGTGATGGCCAGCCGGTCCACGCCGTTGAGGCGCATGGCGCGCTTGAGCGCCACCAGGTCCAACCACCCGCAGCGTCGGGGACGCCCGGTGGTGGCACCAAACTCGCTGCCGGCTTCGCGCAGGCGGCTGCCCAGGGCATCCTTGAGCTCGGTGGGAAACGGACCTTCGCCCACGCGCGTGGCATACGCCTTGGTCACCGCCAGCACGTGTTGGATGGCGGTAGGTCCCACGCCGGCACCCGCACACGCCGCACCCGCCACCGTGTTGGATGACGTCACAAACGGGTAGGTGCCGTGGTCCACGTCAAGGAACGTCCCCTGCGCACCTTCAAACAGGATGTTGCGTCCCGCGCGCCGCGCTTCATCCAGCAACAACACCGTGTCCCGCACAAACGGTTTGATGGCGCTGGCATAAGCGCGCGTGCGCGCAATCATGTCCTCCAGCTCGGCGCCACCAATGGTGGGGGCGCCCAGGCCCGCCAGGTAGCTGTTGGCGGATGCCACCCGTTCGCGCAGCAGGTCCGGCCATTGTGGCTTGAGCAGGTCCATCACGCGCAGCCCCCGGCGCGCCACCTTGTCCTCGTACGCCGGGCCAATCCCGCGGCCGGTGGTCCCAATCTTCTGCGGAAGGTACTGCTCGCGCGCGCGGTCAATGGCCTTGTGCACGTCCAGGATGACGTGGGCCTGGTCACTCACCGCCAGCCGGCTTGGGTCCTTGAGGAACCCGCGGGCCTGCAGGGTCTCCACCTCATTGAGCAGCACGCCCACGTCCACCACCACGCCATTGCCAATGATGTTGAGCGTAGTGGGATGCAACACGCCGGACGGGATGAGGTGCAGCACCGTTTGGACGCCCGCCACCACCAGCGTGTGCCCGGCGTTGTTGCCGCCCTGGAAGCGGACCACCACGTCCGCCTGCTGGGTGAGCAGGTCCACCACCTTGCCCTTGCCCTCATCACCCCACTGCGCACCCACACACACCACGCCAGCCATGACCCACCTTCTTTCCCTGGAAGACGTGCTTACGCGGGGGGCCGCGGCCATGCCAAGGCAGCGGGCGTTACGGGTCGTCCTCGGGGAGGTCCAACAGGTGGCGCCGCGCCCCCAGGAACCGGGGCCGCCAGTAGTCATCCTCCAGCCGCGCGTAGGACACCCCGCTGCTGGGGCTGGCGTGCATAAAACGCCCGTCCCCCACGTAGATGCCGGTGTGGGTCACGCCATAGACCAGCGGCATGTCCGAATTGGGCTTCACCATCCCCACCAGGCACGCACAGGACGTGTTGGCCAGGCGCTTGGTGTTGAAGAACAACAGGTCTCCAAACTGCAGGTCCTTGCGGTCCACGTTGCGCCCGGTCTCAAACTGCTGCGCCGCCGTGCGCGGAAGGGTGATGCCGGCAGCCGCGTACACCTTGAGGGTGAACCCCGAACAATCCATGCCCCGCCGGCTTTCACCGCCCAGATGGTAACGCACCCCCAGGTAGCTCTTCATGGTGGAGAGCATGCGGTTGCGCTGTTGCTGGGCCGCGGCCAGCGCGTGTTCGTCCGGCTTGGGCTTGAGCCCCGCGCACCCGGTGGCCTGGGCCAGCAGCAGCACACAACACAACGCCAGCCTATGGTGTGGCCGCGTCTTCAACGGGCGCGTCTGGCCTTGGACGTGGGTCTCACTTTGGAGCAGGCGCGGGCGTTGGCGAAGGTGCCGCGCCAGGAACGTCCGGCTTGATGTTCTCGGCCGACAGCTTCTCCAGTTCCAAAAGCGCCTCGCCGTAACCTTCCTTGGCGGAGGTGGCGCGCTTGAACGCGTTGGCGGCGTCCTGTTTGCGGCCGTCCCCCAGCAGGATTTTGCCCGCATTGAAATGGGCCTCCGCCATGTGGGGGTCCAGGGCACCAGCGGTCTGGAAGGCATCCAAGGCACGCTTCTTGTCACCCGTCTTGAACAGCGCAAAGCCCAGATAGTATCGCGCGCGCGGGTGTTTTTCGTCCAGTTTGACGGCCTTTTGCAGGGCCTCAATGGCCGCTTTGGTGTCCTTGGCGTCCGGGCTCTTGAGCAGCGCAAACCCCAGGTCCACCCAGGCGTCCACGTTTTTGGGCGCGGCCCCGGTGGCGGCCTTGTACGCCGTCACGGCACCCTTGACGTCGTTTTTGGACATGGCCAGGTCACCCATGACCAGCTGCGCCTCGGCCAGCTTGGGCTCCAGGGACAACGCGGTGCGCGCCGCACTTTCCGCGCCCACGGCGTCACCCTTGTCAAACAGCGCCTGGGCGTAGCGCGCCTGGGTCAACGCGTGACCCGGGACTTCTTTGAGGGCCACCAGGTACTGCTCCACGGCGCGTTTCGAAAAGCCCTGCGCCTTGTACGCCTCGGCCAGCAGGTGGTGGGTCTCCACGTCACGCGGGTCGGTGGCCACGGCCTTGCCGGCAAACTCCACCGCCTCATCCAGGCGGCTGCGTCCCACCAGCAACCGCACCAGCTGCTGGCGGCTCTGCCGGTCCCGCGGGTCGGTGTTGGCCGCCGCGCGGTATTCCCCAATGGCCAGGTCCACCTCACCCTGCTTGAGGTACGCGTCTGCCAGGCGGCGGTGGGTGGCGCCATCATCCGGGGTGATCTTGAGCGCGGCTTTGTACTCATCCAGCGCTTTTCCGGTCTGACCGCGCTGGAAGTACACCTCGCCCAGGTGGAACTTGGCCTCGGCAAAGGTGGGCTTGAGTTCCAGGGTGCGTTTGAATTCTTTTTCTGCGTCTTCAAACTTTGCCGCCTGGAACGCCGCCAGTCCCAGGTTGAAGTGCGCGTCGGCAAACTTGTCATCCAGCTCCAGGACCTTGCGGAATTCAGCCACGGCTTTCTCTTTTTGCCCCAGCTTGTTGTACGTGACGCCCAGGTTGTTGTGCGCCTCAATACGTTTGGGGTTGAGCGCAATGGCCTCTTCAAAGGCCTTGGCCGCCTCGGCAAAACGTTTCTGGCGGAAATACGTGGTGCCCACGTTGTATTTTGCTTCGCTGTCCTTGGGGTTGGCCGCCAGCGCCTTGTTGAACCAGCTCAGCGCCTGGTCGTAGATGCTTTTTTCTGCGTAGAGCTTGCCCAGGTTGATGAACGCGCGGGTGTCCTTGGGCGCCTCGGCGGTGATCTTGGTGTACGCGGCCACCGCATCTTCAGTGCGGCCCGCCGCCTCATAGGCCTGTGCCAGGTTGAAACGAATGGCGACGACGTCCGGTGACTCGGTGGCCATCCCCTCCAACATCTCAATGGCCTTGTCCGCCTTGTTGGCGGTGATGAACGCACGCGCCAGGTCAAACCGCGCCTCCGGCGTCTCCGCCAGGTCAAACGCCTTCTGGAAACTTGCCAGGGCCTTGTCCTGTTCGCCGCGTCCTTCCAGCAACAGCCCCATGGCCTGGTGGAACTCGGCGTTGTCCGGCTCGGTCTCCAGCGCGGTGCGGAGTTCGCGCATGGCGTCCTCCAACCGGCTTTCCGCGGCGTACGCCATGGCCAGCATGTAGCGGCTCTCGGCGTCATCCGGGTTCTGTTTGACCGCGGCCTCCAGTGTCTGGAGCGTTTCCTCCTGCGCCAGCAGTTCCACCGGCCACAGCCCCAGCGCCGCGCCCAGCACCCCGGCCTTGAGCCACCGCATTGACGTCCGCTTGTTCCCCATGGCTCCCCGCCTCCATCACACATTTCAGACGCGCGGCAGAAGCGCGTGTTTGCTGGTGCACCGTTGAACGGCAATCAATCCGCCCAGGGGCCGCCGTAGGCGCCCCCGGAGAGCTGCTGGAGCTGCCGGCTCGTCACGTCGTACGCGGCGCGTTTTTTGTCGCGTTCGGCGCGGGCCTTGTCCACGTCCTTGCGGGCGTCGGCGGCGTCAGATTCACGGTCCTTCACCTGTTCGGTGAAGTCCTTGAGGTCAATGTCCGTTGCCTTGCGCGGGACACGTTCTTTCACAATCTGCGCCTTGGTGCGTTCATAGCGCGCACGCGCTGCCATCAGGACCTCATCCGCCGCGTCCCGGCGGGCCTTGCACAGGTCCACCTCAGCCTCACGCCATTCAATCTTGCGGTCCGCCCAGACAGACAACAGCTTCTTCAACCGCGGGTCACGTTCGGCGTCTGCGCGCTTGCGAATGGACGACACATCCCGCTCGGCGTCCTCCACCGAACGTTCGGCGTCTTCCTTGTCCGTCAGCGCGGCCTCGCGTTCGTCCTTGGCAATCAGCACGTCATTTTCAGCGTCAAACAGCGCCAGCTTGTCTTCCGGCGGGATGGTCTCCACCAGGTCCCGGTCCACGCGGTGGCGCAACCCGCACCCGGTGAGCACACCCACCGCCAGCCAGCAGCAAAGGAGCGCGCGCATCAGTTGCCACCTCCGGTCTTGATGATCTCCGGGACGTTGGGTGGTGCCCCGCCGCCGGCAAAGCCCTTCTCCTCGGCAGCCTTCTTCTGGTCACCGTACTCTGCATAGAGCAACGCCAGGTTGTGGTGCGCCAGGCTGAACCCCGCGTTGGCCTTCACCGCCTTGGTGAACGCTTCAAACGCCGCCTGCGGGTTCCCGGTGGCATGGTTGGCCACGCCCAGGCCGTTCTGGACCTCGGCGTCATTTTCGTTGATTTCCTCGGCGCGTCCAAAAATCACGCGGGCGGCGTAGTAGTCACCCACCGCCAGCGAACGCTTGCCCATTTCAATGAGCGTGGCCATGTCCTTGGGATTGCTGCGCAGCTTGGTGCGGAACTCATTGATGTTGGGAATTTCCACCGCATTGCGCGGCGGCGGCGTGGTGAGGTCATCAGACGCGGGGGTGCCGGTCAGGCAGGCCTTGGCGTGCGGGGTGAACACCTTGAGCTCCCGGACCTTCTCCTTGCACACCTTGAGGTATTCATCCGCCTGCTGGCGCATGGGACCGCTGCGTTCACCCAGCGCGGCTTTGTAGGCCTGTTTGTCGGCGTCAGACAGGCCCGGGGGCATGGGGGCGTTGTCCAGCATGTCTGCCGTGGAGCGGTTGATGGTGGACAGGCGGTAGAGGCTGGCAATGGCGCTTTCAGCGTCACCCAGGCCCACCGCGCCGGCGTACAGCTCCTCCATCTGGGACAGGCGGGTGAACTTGGCCTCCAGCACCGCGTTGTCATCCTGGCCACTGCCAAACTGGATGGGCTCCCATTCCTTGCGCACAATTTCTCCCAACAGGAACTGCGCGCGGGACGCGGCCATCTTCCCGGATTCGGCGCCTTCACCACGCGCGCCACTGGCAGCTGCGTCCTGCAGCAACCGCGCGGCCTGCGCCTCATCACCGGACCGGAAGAACGCCTCACCCGCCAGCGCCTTGGCTTCCACGCTGCGTTCCTTGTCGTTGAACAGCGCACCAGCCAGTTCGGCCGCGCGCCGCCAGCTGCGGGCGTCATACGCCGCGCGGGCCGCCTTGAGCTGGATTTCCCCCCGGCGGGAGGGCTCCACCACCTGCGCCAACTTCTCCAGGTTGGTCATGGCGGTGGCGCGGTCCCCCAACGCCAGCCGCAGTTCGCTGGCGGCCATCAACAAATCCGGCGCGGATTTTTCCTTGGGAAACTTGCGCCCGTAATCCTCATAATATGTGGCGCCTTTCTCAAAATCTCCCGCCTGCATGGCCATTTCACCCAGCACCGGCAACACCGACTGCGCATAGGTGGAATCCGGATATTCATCCAGCAGCTCTTTACCCACCTGCTCCATGCTGGGGATGTCCCGGCGGTCCTTGGCCACCGCAAACGCCTGGTAGAGGGCCTTGGCGGCCACATCCGTGCCCTTCTTCTCCTGGATGATGTCCTTGAGCGCTTCCTTGAGGTTGCCCTGGGACTCAATGGTGCGGCGGTCAATTTCCTGCTGCTCGGCGGCGTTGGCCATGGTGAGGAGCTCGGCGCGGAACGCCGGGTCTCCCAACCGCTCATTCTTGGACAACTCACGCGCGCGTTTGGCCAGCTCCAGGTAGTCATCCAGCTGGGACAGGCAGTCCAGGGAAAGGTTGGCGGCTGCGGTGGCGTCCTTGTAACCGGGGTACTCGTTGGCAAACGCATAGAACAGTTCAAATGCACGCTTGAGCTCACCCTGCTCATAATAGGCGCGGGCCACGTTGAACTTCACCTGCGGGGTGTATTCGTCCTTGGGATATTCATCCACAAAACGCGCGCCCAGGTTCTTGATGCCTTCCCGCGCCAGCGTCTGCTCCAGCCGGTTGAGCTGCTGCGCCTTCTTGAGCGCCTCAAAATACGCCACCACCGCCGAATAGAGCGCCTTCTTGCGCTCGCCCTCATTGGCGCCACCATCCCGGCGGGCCACTTCCCTTGCCACGTCCGTCTTGGGCGCACCGGGGGCTCCCGGCTTGGCGCCCTTCTGGTCCGGTACCTTGGGCGGCGCGCCCGGTTTGCCACCCTTGCCGGCAGCAGGTTTGGCCTCGGCAGCCTTGGGTTTGGCGTCGGCGGTCTCAACTTTTTCGGCGCGGCCGGACTGCACATCATAGATGCGCACCAACCGTTCATACGCCCGGCCCGCTTCCACGTGGTTGCCGGACTCAAACAACGCCTCGGCGTAGTTCCACGTCATGTCCAAGGCGCTGGCAGATTCACTGAAAAGGCTCAGGTACGCCTTGTACGCGCGCGCCGCCTTGGCGTGCATCTTGGGGTTGGCCTTTTGCTGGGCTTCCAGCTGCAGCTTGGTGGCAAGGTCCCGGGTGATGAGTTCCACGTCATCCAGGGTCTCCTGCTTCTGCTTGTCCGTGCCGCGCCAGGAATACCGGTAGCGGGCCGCCGCGGCAATGAGCAGCTCCACGTCACGGTCGGTGTCTTCGCGCTTCTTGGACTGCTGGACCATTTCATAGATCTTGAACGCCAGCTCCATGTTGTGTTCCACGTCATTGGAGACCGCCATGGCCTCCCGGTACAACATGGCGCTGGCGTTGCTGTCGCCCTTGATGTTGTAGCGGCGGGCCAGCTTCTCAATGGCGCCCAGGTAGTCCTGACGGGACGTGGCCAGCTTGCGGTAATACGCCACCGCCTCATTGGCCTTCTTCACCTCGGTGTAGCAGAACGCGCTGTCCACCAGTGCTTCCCGGCGCACGTTCATGCGGGACTGCGCGTCCACGCCCACGGTGCGCGCGGCCTCCACATTTTCGCTGAGCACCACCTTTTCAAACAGGCCCATGGCGTCCTTGCAACGCTCCCGGTTGATGTACGTCCACGCCAGTTTGTAGCGGGCAATGTTGTGGACGTAGCTCTCCGGGCTGTTCACCACCTTGCTGTAATAGAGCTCGGCGTTGTCCAGGTCTCCCTTGTCAAAATAGTAGTCCCCCAGCACCAGCCAGGCGTCACCACGCAGCTCGCTGTTGGGGAACTGCTCCACCAGCAGCTGGTACTCCTTGATCATCTGGTCAAATTCGCCAAGTTCACGGTATTCGTGCGCAATGTAAAAGCGGATTTTGTCATTCTCGGAATAATCCGGGAACTCCGCCAGGATGCGCTTGTACGTCCGGATGGCCTGGTCCTTGAGCAACCGGGCCTCCGGCGCGGTGATGGAGCGCTTGTCATCCAGGCCAGCTTCCTCCAGCACCTTGAAGTAGAGCAGGCGGCTCTTGGCCACATAGAGTTCGGCCAGGCGGAAGTGCAGGTCCGGCAGGTACTTTTCACCCTTGGACCGGGCAATGAGTTCCTTGGTGATGGTGACACTCTTGTCAATCTTGCCAATGTCCCGCTTGAGCTGCCGCAGGAATTCATCCCGCCGCTGGTTTTGCGTGCGGTAGTCCTTGGCCGCCAGCACCGGGGTGGCGGCGGCCAGGGACAACACAACAAGGAGGAGCGCGCGTTTCATTTGAACAGGCCCTCCGCAAAGCAGCGGTCATCAATGGAAACCTGATAATCGTGCAGTTCATCATTCCAGTATTCACCGTCAAACACGTAGTGCACTTCCCGGCTGCCAAAAGGCGGCGGCTTGGGACGTTCGGTCAACTGGGAACGGCGCGTGGCCGCGGGCACGCGGCGGAACACCTCCAGGCCCACCTCATAGTCCACCAGCCGCGCCTGCTCCTCGTAGTCCAGCAGTTCATCGGCCACGCGGCGCGCCTCGCGCTCCAGGTCTTCTTCCAAGAGCCGGCCGGTCTCCTTGACCTTGAGGTCATAGATGCGCAGCAGGTGGACCTTGAGCGCGGCGGCGGTCTTGAAGTCCAGCAACCGGTCGCGTTCGGTGGTCAGCCGCTTGAGCTGCTTGAGGCGGCGGCCGGCGGTGGGTGATTGCAGTGCCGCGTTGCGCAGCGTGGGATGGGCCAGGGGGGAGCGCTGGTCCCGCAGGGCCTTGAGCGCGTCCCCGTAGCGGCGGGTGAACTCACGCGCGCTGCTTTTGGCGGCGGCGTAGTGGCACAGGCTCTTGTAGATGAGCGCTTCCAGGATCCAGCGCTCCGGGAAATAGGTGCGGCGGTAGGACGGCGCGTCCAGGGACAACAGGATGGCCAACGCCCCGCGGAAGTCCTTGAGGTAATACCGCGCCCAGGCCTTCTCCAGGAAGATGGACGCTTCCTCCTCGGACAAGAAGCCCACCTTGACGTCTTCATACTTCTTGAGCGCGCCCAGGTAGTCCTTCTTCTCAAACAGGATGCGCGCCAAAGATCGGTGCGTCTCATTGATGGTCGTCAGGTCGCTCTTGGGGTCTTCCAGCACCGCCTTGAAAAGACCTTCGGCCTTGTCCACCTCACCTTTGTTGAGCGCGGTCACCGCCAGCACAAAACGCGCCTGGGCGGTGTAGCGGGTGCCTTCTGGAATGCGCGTGAAGTGGCCGTTGGCCCAGTCTTCACGCCCATCCCGCAGGTCCACCAGGCCCTGGTAGAACTGGACAAACGCTTTCATATCACTGGAAACATCACCAAATTCACTGCCGGCAATGAGGTCCTTGATGAGCAGCTCCTCATCAAACGCGCCGCTGCGCACATCCTCTTCCAGGCCACGCAATGCGTCCGGCACCAGGTCTGCCCGGGCGCGGGATTTGGCCACGTTGTAGAGGTACTCATCCCCGGCGTGGGACATGCCGGCAGACCGCAAGGACCGGCCCAGGTAATATTCGGACCAGTCATAGAACGTGGCGTTGGGTTCCTGGGTGGAGATGTATTGGAAAAAACTCTCCGAAGCCTTGCCGTAGTTGCCGCTGTTGAACGCCTTGACGCCCGCTTCAAAGATGGTGTCCGGATTGACCTGTTTTTTGGCCTTGGGGTCTGCCGCCGGTGCCGCGCCCTGGGCTGCGGGTTTTGCCGCGGCGGCCTTGGGGTCCGCCGGTTTGGCGGCGGGGGCAGGCTGGGCCGCTGCGGGCTTGGCGCCGGCGGCGGGTGCAGGCTGCGCCGCGGGCTTGGCGGCGGGCTGAGGGGCGGGCGCGGCCTCTGCCGGTGGCGGAGGAGGCGGCGGTGGCGGCGGAGGCGGGGGTTTCTGGGACAACAACGCGGCCGCCAGGCCAAGGGCGTGGAGCGTGCTCATTCAACACCTCCCAGGCTGACGCTCATCCCAACACCCACATAGAGGACCTGGGTGAAGCTGACGGGCAACGTGGGCAGTTCGCGGGTGGACGTGGGGATGACCAGGCCGTTCCAACCCTCCAAAAACCCGTAGGCCCGCCCATCCAACCGCAGGCTCAACCAACGGGAAACAAACAACCGGATGCCGCCGCCGCCGTCAATGCCCGGGCGCAACAGGAACGTCTGGCCGGGCTTGAGCACAAGATCCGCTGGGGTTGGAACGGAAGGTGGGTCCGGCAGCGATGCGAGCGGATCCAACGGATAGGGGTTGTAGGCCACAAAATTGGCCAGGGCCATGCCACCCACCGCGTAGAGCTCCAGCCGCGCGTTGGCGCGGTTGAAGAGGCTGAACTTGCCGTACAGCGGCGTGAGGACAAAGTTGGACTCGGCAAACATCCGGACCTGATCAATATCAAATGGCCGGTATCCAAAGTTTTCCTGCAATTCATTGCCCTGCGCGGTGAAATGGTTGAAACGCAGGGGGCCAAAACCCAGCCCAATGAGGGACAAATCCGTGGTGGGGGCGTAGGTGAGGGACAACACCTCCCACGCCACGTAGTCATTGATGTGCCAGGTGTACCGGCCGGTGATGGTGGGGGCCTTGTACAAGACGTCCAGGGGCAACACGCCAAGCTGCGCGGTGAACTCGTGGTTGACCGTGTAGCTGCGGTTCTGGATGACGCGTACGTCCTGCGCGCGGGCGTCCAGGGCAACCAGGGACACCGCGGCAACCGCCAGGAGCATGGGGGAGAAGGCGGCGCGTTTCATGGTGACCTGTCCCAGACCAGGAAGCTGACCCCGGCGCCAATGTAGAAGACGTTGGTGAGGGTGGTAGGACCGCCAAGCACATCCGCCACGCTGGCGGGCCGCGCGGGAATCCCGGACCACAACATGTAGTAGCGGCTGTCCAGATGCAGGGCCAACCAGTCAAAGATGTGGAAGCGGATGCCCGCGCCTGCGTCCGGCCCCACCCGCCAGCTGGCCGAATAGCGTGAAATGGCGGCGCCAAACAGCAGGTAGGGCTCAGCGTACCAGATCCACCGGTTGAAGACGGCAAACTTGCCGTAGATGGGCTTGATGTGGACGTTGCTTTCACCCAGCACCAACAGGCGTTCGGTGTCGGTGAACTCCAGGTTGTAGCGGGTGATCATGCGGCGTTCGGCGCCGGTGGCCAGGTTGAAGGAGTAGCTGCCACCGGCAATCTCCCAGGCCCACAGGTCCGAAAGATGGAGCACGTAGCGGAACGTCCCCGCAAAGCCGGTGTAGAGCGCATCTCCAGGATACACCCCGCCGCTCACGCTGAATTCATGCAGCTTCCCAAAGCGGCGCTGCTGCACCACGTCCGCCTTGAAGCTTGCTTCTTCATCATCGTACGTGGACAGCGGCGTGACCAGGGCATGGCTGGGCCGTGATGCCCCGCACAGCAGGGTTGCGGTGGCGAGCACCGCCCATGCCGCGCCGCGAATGGCTGGCCAGAGTTGTTGGGTTGAGCGCACGTGGGTTGCCGTCCAATGTTGCGGTCTTCCAAACGCGGACCAAATTCGCCGAGGTCAGAAGCCGGATTGTTTGAACACAAAGGGATAGGTCACCACCACCACCCCGTTGCCGCGGGGTTTGGGGAACTGCCAGGTCTTGATCTTGTCACTCATGCAGTTGGTGGCCGCGGCACTGGGCAACTGGCCCACCTTGGTCTTCACCACCAGGACGCGCCCGTCCGGCTTGATGGTCCACTCAAACACCACCTTGCCCTGCAGGCCGGGCTGCCGCAGCAGTTCCTTCTCATAACAAAACTGGATTTCACCCAGGTGCTGGTTGATCACCTTGGCAATCTCTTCACGGGAAAGTTCACCTTGCGCGGTGGCCTGGCGGTGCAGCGCCATGGTGGGCGCGGCGCGAACCGGCCCGGTGCCCTTGCCGCCCAACACGCCCGCGCCGCCTTCACGCAGGATGGAGGTGAGGCCCTTGGTGTTGACGCCACCGCCGGCGCCGCCAATCTGGATGCTGTTGGACGGTCCCTTGCCAATGAGCGCGCTGACCTTGAAGCCGGTCTGGCCGCCGGGGACCTTCACTGCGTTGATGTTGCTCACCGCGGCCAGCACCGTCTGGCTGCCGGCATTTTTGCTTGTTGGCATCTTGGTCAACGCGGCCAGGATGCCCGGCTTTGGCGCGGGCGCCTCAGGGGTGGGGGTGGGCGGCTGTTTGGCGGTGGGCCGCGCCTTGGGCACCTTTTGTTGGGGCTTGGGCGGGGTGGGCTCCGGCGGCGGCGGCGGCTCCTCCTTGGGCGGCTCGGGTTCCGGCTCCGGCGGCGGCTCCAATTGGACTTCCGGCATTTTGATTTCGGCAAATTCATCTTCCAGCTGGGTGACCTTGGTGGGCGGGCTGAGCAGGCTGGAGACAAACATGAACAACGCCAGCAACCCGTGGGCACCAAAGCTGCCGCCGGCAGAAATCCCGGCAATCTTGCGGTCCAGGCGGCGGCCGGCGGCCTCATCCGGCATGACCTTGACCACCTCGGTCAGGGCCGCGGGCGCCTGGGTGACGCGCACAAAATAGGACCGGTCCCCAAGCCGCAGCGAGGCGCCGTCTCCCTGGCGCAGGATGATCTTCCCGGACGCCGCCAACGTGGCCACGTCCTGCGCGCTGCCGCCCACCATGACCCGCCCGGTCATGCCCGCCGGCGGGTACATCTCGGCGCTGCCGTCCTTGAGGCCGCGCACCAGCACATGTTTTTTGCCGGGCTTGTTGCCGTCCGGTGAGGGCAGTTGGATCTTGTGGCGCGCACCCGCCGGGACCGCGCCGTAGGACTTGATGAAGTCCCCTTCCAGGAGCATCACCTCGGCCAGGGGACGGGTGCCGGCCAGGCGCTTTTCCCGCGCCACCTGGTCCACCAGGGAGAACTGGAAGAACGGCTCGTCATCATGCTCATCCTCGTCATCATCATGGACGGGATGGAACGCATGGGGCTGGCCGGGCGCTTGCGCCTGGTGTTGCGGCTCGGCGGCGCGGTGCTGTTCAGCGTGTTGCCCGGCTTGCGCGCGCGGGGCCACCGGAACCGGCATGAGGTCTGCCTGGTTGGGTGGCGGCAACATCACCGTGGGGTCTGAAGCCGGCGGGGGAGGCGGTGGTGCGCCCCGCTGCATGGGCGGGAAGGACGGCTGGGCCAGGGGCGCCTGGGGCACGGCGCTGGCGGTGGGTGCCCGCGCGCCGCGGTTGGGCAGCACCATCTCATCTTCGGTGAGGTCCACATCCCCCCGGCGCGGCACCGGCTTGGGAGACATGGGCACCGGTGCCGGCGAAGAGGCCACCTGGGGCATGGGCGCGCGCGTCTGGGCGCGCGCCGCGGGGGCGGCCGGTGGCGGCGGTTGGGACGGGACCACCGGCTGGGGACCGCTGACGTTGGTCTCCACGTGGCCAAAGCCCGGCGCGGCACCGGCGCCCTGGTTGATGCCCTTGATCTTGAAGGTGTGGCGGCCCACCCGGATGTCATCCCGTCCAGAGATGACCACCGGGCCGGTGATGCGCGCCGAATTCACAAACGTCCCGTTGGCGCTTCCCAGGTCCTGCAGCACGCTGTCCGGGCCCACCACGCTGACCTGGAAGTGCCGGCGGCTGGCCTGTTCATCCTGCACCACCACGGCACAGGACGGGTCACGGCCCAGCACAAACGAGGTGCCGGCGGCCATTTCCGTCCCCAGGAACTCACCGTCCCGGAACACGAACACCTGGAAGACCCAGTTGCTCACGCGCGCCCCCCAGTCATGCCAGCGTTTCCCGGCCGGCTCATTGAATGCTGCCCGCAATTTCAGAGCGGAAGTTCTCCCGACGACGCAACATGCTGCGCAGCGGGTTCTCCTTGCGTTCAAACAGGTAGATGGCGCCCTGCTTGGTGGACTGGCCCTGCACCAGGCGGTCATCAAAATCCACGCGCGTTGGGCCACCGCTGCGGCTGCCTATGGGTGCTGTGTCCGCAGTGCCCTCGGCACCCTTGCGTGACGCGGGGGCGGCGGTGGCACCGCCACGCACGCCTCCGCCGCTGGCCGGTGCGGGCTCGGCGCCCCCACCACTGCTGGGCGGCGGCTGGGCCGGCGCGGCGGCTGGTGGTGGCGGTGGCTTTTTGGGCGCAGCACCGCCGCCCTTTTTGGGTGCGGCAAGCGCAACAGAGGCGACCAACATCAAGGCTGCAACACGGAGTTTGGTTCCCATGGCAACGGGATGCTGCCCCCCTCATGCGTGGCCGGTCAACGTCTCCACGCGCCTACAAGGCCCCACCCCGACGGGGCGGGTGGGGTCTGAACTCCACATGACAATGGGGCTGGCTGTTGGGTGGGCTTGCGTGGCCAGAGATGGCCAACGTCAGGCACCGGGCGCCGGGTTCAGAACTGGACGCCCAGGATGCCGTGGAAGCGCTGGGCAAACTTGGCTTCACCGTAGAGGTTTTGTGCATCCGGGCTCACGTTGGTGAACAGGCCGGTGTTGGGGTCCCGCGCGTGGTGGAAGCCGGCCAGCGGCAACAAAAACGCGTAGGTGAAGCCGGCATAGAAGCCATCTTCGCTGCGGTAGAAGAGGTGGCCGTTGAACTCGGCGCCCAGCAGGTTGCTGTCTCCGGGGGTGGACTGCGCGTACTGCGCAATGGCCGCAATGGCGTCCCCACGCACGCCCAACCCGTCCAGGATGTAATAGGTGACCGAGGGCTTGACGTAGACCGCGTCAGACACGGTGCCCACCACCTCGCGGAACATGAGCATGTCCAGGCGGTAGTCCGGGTTGAAGCGGAAGTTTTCAATGGTGTTGTCCGTGGTGCCGTCCCGGTTCTGGGCACCAAATTGGCGGCCGTCCAGGTCACCACGTTTGGTGGGCAGGAAGTTGTTGGCGCCGCTGCGCACGCCAAAGCCCGGGGCGTCATCACCGCTGGCGTAACCCATGCCACCACCAATGATGAGGCTGTCATTGAGGAAGCTGTAGGAACCTTCCATGGCAAAGCCCAGCTGGCGGATGCAGGCGCCTTCGCCCATGTCAATGTAGCCCTGGCTTGGGTCAGGCAGGACGCGAATGTCCCGCGGGTCAAACCCGGCCTGCCCCGGCAGCGCGGCGTAGCCACGGCGCAGGAAACTTTGCGGCTTGGGAATGCCATAGCAGTGCAGGACACCCAGGCTGTTTCCGTTTTCATCATTGAAGCTAGGGCTGCCATCCGGCAGCAGCCGGTAGTTGTGGATCATGGCGTTGGGCGTGGACTGCGTGGTCTGCACGTTGCCAATGTGGCCGTAGATGCCGGCCAGTTCTGCTTCCAGCTTCAACTTGCGCCATTGGAAGAGGAACCACAGGCTGCCCACGCCGGCCCACGCATTGCGGGCAATGATGTCCTGGGTTTGCGGCCCCTGGAAGATGCCCTGGTTGTAATAACCAGGCGTGTCATAGGACTGCTGCCGGAACTGCCCGTAGACGCCGTAGTTGAGGACAAACCCGCCGCTGTTGAGTTTCTCGCGAATGTCCGCCGGGCTGTCCCGCTTGGCCACCGCGAGGATCCAGCTCTTGACGTCATCACGCGGGTCCAGATCAAACGGCTGGCCCTGCTCATTGGGGTGGAACATGGTTGGTGCGTTGGCGCCGGGGCCACCGCCGCGGCCCACCGGGCCGGACGCCGTCCATTCCCAGATGGGGATGATGTAATGGCCCAACACGCGGGTGACGAACATGACGCGGTCCCCTGTGGACCCGCCGTCACACTCCAGACAGTTGCCGTCATTGGCCAGGATGCCCAGACCAAAGTGGCTGCTCATGCGGCCAAAGCGCACCTGACCAAACGGCGTGGTGACTTCACCCCAGGCGCGTTTGATCCGGATGGAATCCCAAAGATACGTGTTGAGACCGCGGTCCGGAGAAATCTGGGTGGAGGAAAACGCGCTGAGCGGGGTTCCGGCGTTGACGGTGAGGCCCGGGAGTGAATCCGGCGTGGAGCCCAGCACCAGGTTGTCCAGCAGGTCCGCCGTCATGCGCACGCGGATGTCCTCGCTCACATTGAGCGTGGGATCCAGGCGCAGGCGCATGTTGGCGGTGGTCAACGTGTCATGGCGGTCTGACGGGCCGGGGTAGTTGAGCGGGGGGGGCATCTGGCTGGTGCCGCGGCCCACCGCGGGGTCATAGGTGCCCAGGTGCGCGCGCTGGAAGAGGTCCATGCGCGTGCGGAAGTACCCGTCAAAATCCACAAAATTGAGCTTGGGTTTGACTTCCTCCACCCAGCTTTCTTCCTCCCATTCCTGGGACTGGCGGCGGGCCTGCGCGGCGTCACGGGAGGCCTTTTCCACCTCCACGCGCATCTCCTCACGCAGGTCACTCTTGATCTCATTGCGCAGGCGCTCCAGTTCCTCGGCCGTCAACGTGACTGGCGGCGAGGGCGCGGCATCCGGCGCCGGCGCGGCTCCACCACTGCTGGAGCTTGAGCCTTCCGGGCCTTGGGCGGGTGCCGGTTGGGCCGGGGCTTCCGGGGTGGTCTTGCCGTTGGTGTTTTCCGGTGTTGGCGCGGGGGCTTCCTGCGCCCAGGCACCGCCACCCACCAACAAGGCCAACACCCCAGTCAACACGCTGCTGCGCTTCATGGCCGTCCCGTGGCGGGCTCCCCGTGGACCGGCGTTGCAGGCATGCCGGTGGGCGGGAAATGACGCCGGTTCATTCAAAGGCGCCCGCTGCTAGCACGCCCGGCTTGGCGGCGCCAAGAGGGTGACCTGGAGGTGGGCGCCCGGTTGCCGGGGGCGCAAGACTTGGGCAAGGTGGCGGCGTGACCATCACGCTCTCCTCCCGGCAGCGGCAGTATCTCAAGTCCCTGGGCCACCACCTTTCACCGGTGGTCCATATGGGCCACCACGGCGTGACGGACCAGTTGAGTTCAGAGACCGAACGTGGCCTGGACGCGCACGAACTCATCAAGGTGAAGCTGGGGGAGCACGCGCCCGGTGAACGTTTTGCGTTGGCCGAGGCGCTGGCCAAGGGCACCGGCGCCTCCGTGGTGCAGGTCATTGGCCGGGTGGCGCTGCTCTACCGGGGCCGCAAGGTGGATCCCACCATCTCACTGCCGGGTGACGGCAGTGTGCCGCCCAAGGCACCCAAGCCGGCGGTGAAAGAGGAAAAAGCGGGCGCCGCCAAGAAGGGCGCTCCGGCAAAAAAAACCAAGAAGGCACCGGTGGTGGACCCGCAGGACGTGTGGCCTGACGACGTGTGATGCGCTGATCACCGCAGCGGGTCAGACCGTGTAGTTGCGCTGTGCAATGTTGGTCCCGCTGCCATCCACGTAGGTCACCGTGACTGTCCGGGTCATGGGATTGAGGCTGAGGCGCGTGGTGTTGTTGGTGCCGCTGGACCAATCCCATTGCGGCGCATTGAGCGCGTTGGCCAGCGGGTTGGCGCTTTGTGCACCCGGGCCCGCCAGGACCTCCAGCTGCGTGGCGCCGGGACCAGAGGGGGACACGCGGCCCATGGAGGCCAGGTGGAAATCTCCGCTGACCCAGACCACGCCGGTCACCGGCGTCTCATCAATGTGCCGCAAAATGGCGGTGCGCTGGCTTGAATAGCCTTCCCAACGGTCTGCCCCGGCCAGGTCAAACAGCGGCGGAAAGTCCCCAATGGGCACGCTGTTGAGGATGATCTTGAACATGGCGGTGGATTCGGTGAGGCCCTGGGTGAGCCACGCCAGCTGTTCCGGGGACAGGTAGGTTGCCGCACCGGTGTTGCGCGTGGAGGGACGCCGTTCTCCCCGGCAATCCAGGACAAAAAAATCTGCGGTGCGGCCCCAGGTGAACCGCCGCCACAAACGCGTGGGCTCGGTCTGGTTGGGGCGGATGGGAAGGTTCTCCAGCATCACCGCGCGGGCGGTGGCCACCTTCTGTTCGCTGGTGTTCTCCGGGTTGAAGTCATTGTCCACCTCATGGTCATCCCAGGTGGCCAACACGCTGGTGGCCGCGCGCAGCTTTTTGTAGCCGTTGGTGGAGAGGTTTTCTGCCCAGCGGTCCCGGTACTGGGAGACGCTGCTGGCGCCGTCATTGTACGTGGTGTCCCCCAGCAGCAGGAACACGTCCCAATCACCCTGTTCTCCCGCGCGCTCCAGGGTGGCCATGTCCCGGCCGTTTTTGGTGCAGCTCACCGCGCCAACATTGAGGGGCTCCAGCGCATCCGGCGCAATGGCCGCGCGGAAGCGTCCAATGGGGCTGCGGCCCACAACCTGGCCCTGGTCTGTCTCCAAAAACGCGTAGGCGTACCGTTGCCCGGCCTGCAGGCCGTCCATGTCCCGGTGGATGAAGTTTCCGTCTTCACGGGGGACCTCCACGTCCGCCACAACCTGCGCAAACTGGTCACCCTCCATGCGCCACACCTTGAGCCGCACGGTGGTGAAGCCCAGGTGCTGCGCCCACAACATGGCGCGGCTGGTGTTGACGTCACCGGAGGCCACGCCCAGCGGGAAGAACATGCTCTCCGGGATGGCGGTGGGATCTTCGCCGGGGCCCGCGTCACCGTTGGTGGCAGCATCCGGTTGCTGGGCCGCGTCACCCGCGGTGGCCGCATCAGCGGGGCCACCATCCAGGTCCACCTGCCCGCCACCGTCCTGGTTGGCGGTGGTGTTTCCGGCGTCACCGGGCTGTTGCTCAGGGCTGGTGTTGCCGGGCGTGACGCACGCCACACCACCCATGAACGCCGCGCTGGTGATGAGGAACTGCCGGCGGGAATCCCGCACCTTGAATTGGCTCATGGGCTCAGTTGATGCCAACCGCGCCACGTCCTGTCAAAGGGCATCTACTTCTTGGGCGCAGGGGCGGGGGCAGGGATTGGCGCACCGCGCAGGGCCTTCACGCGCCGTTCAATGTCCGGGTCGGTGATGAGGTTGACGCGCACGCCCTCCACCTGAAGCAGCTCGCGTATCTGCTGTTCGTTGACGCTGTTGGCCTTGGACAGCACCTTCTCCAGCTGATCCAGCACGCGGCCGGTGCGGGCGCTGGTGGCCTTGAGCTCGGCCACCGTGACGCGCAGGTCCCCCAGCACCTGGGAGGTGGAGTCCAACGTGGCGGGGGCCTTTTGCAGGGTCTGCTTGATGCTGTCCGGCGGGATGGCGGCGAGGATCCCATCCAGGCGCGCAGTGGTGGTGTCCAACCGGGTCAACAGGTCCGGCGCGCGGGTGCGCAGGTCACGCAACAGGATGCGCGCGTCCTGGGAGGATTCGCCCACGCTCTTTTGCAGCGTGCGCACCAGTTCTCCGGCGTCACGGATGAGGGCCGTCAAATCCGTGGAGACCTGGCGCATGTCTGCCGTGGCCAGCACGCCCTCCAACCGGTCTGCCGCGCCCTTGAGTGCGGGGGTCATGTCATTGAGCGTCTCCACCAACGCGGCAGACGCGCGGATGACGCTGTCAATTTCCACCGTGGGGATGTTGTCCGTCACGGTGGCGCCCACCGCCAGGCGTGGCGTCCCGCCGGTGCCGGGGTCCAGGTCCACGTATTTCTCTCCCAGCAACGTTCTTGCGCGAACCGCCGCCTTGGCGTCCACGTGCAGCTCCAGCGACGGGTCCAGAAGCAGGCTCAGCCGCGCCTTTTTGCCATCCACGGCAATGGCATCCACCACGCCCACGTTGACCCCGGCCACGGTGACCCGGTTGTCCGTTTGCAGGCCCAGCGCGCTGTCCAGGATGAAGTCATATTGGACCGCGCCCACCGGCGCGGTGCTGCCCACGCGCAGGGACAAAAACACCAGTGCGGCCACCACGGCCAGCGTGAAGAGCCCCAACAAGGCATCCCGTTGCCGGTTCTCTTCCACGTCACTCCCGTCTCACACCACGCCGGGCCAGGCGCGGCCCACCTTGTCAAAGGACTGCTTCATGAGCGCATCCATGGCCGGGGGCAAGGGACCGTACTCCATGGCCTTGACCGCCGCGCGCAGGTGTTTCTCATTGGCGGTCCCCACCATCACACAGGACACGCCGGGTTGATGCGCGGCAAAACGCAGCGCCATCTCCTCCCAGGCCAGCCCCAGGCGGTTGGGGTTCATGGCGGTGTGCCGGTCCCAATAGACGGCCAGGTCTTCTTCCGGCGGGCGCTTGGGAAACCGCCACGGCGAGCCACCCAACGGACGCTTCACCAGCACGCCACATTGCAGCAGTGCCGCGTGGGGAAGCTGCCGGGCCAGCACCGCCTGGTCATAGATGCTCAGTGACGTCATCACCGCGCCAAACGCATGGGAATCCAACGCATAACCCAGCGCCTGGTTGTCCCCCGCATAACCGGCCACCCGCACCTTGCCGGCGCGCACTGCGCGGGTGAGCGCTTCAGTACATTCGCCCCGGGACAACGTCTCCATGGGACACGAATGCAGATGCACCACGTCCAGCACATCCGTCTTCATCACCTGCAGCGCACGTTCAATGCCCGCGGTGATGCAACCCGCCGTCCAGTTCTCCTCGCCGGGGATGCCGTAGCCCACCTTGGTGCACAACACGTAGTTCTTGCGGCGGTGCGCCAGGTGGCGCCCAATGCGCTCCTCGCTGAACGCGTAGGAACGCGCGGTGTCCAACACGGTGATGCCCAGGTCCAACGCCAGGTTGAGGAGTTTTCCGGCGGTGGCGTCATCAAGATGTGGGTTGCCAACGTGGGCCGCACCCAGCCCCAACAGGCTGACCCGGAGTCCCGTCTTGCCCAGGTCACGCATTGGCAACGCGTTTTTCACCGCATCTCCTGCAAACGCACCACCGGCGGGGGTTGTTTGCGTACGGCCACCAACGCGCTGACAATGGCCAACGCGGCCCGCGCGGTGGTGAAGTATGCCACGCCGCGCTGCAATGCCTCACGCCGCAGGGTGTAGCTGTCTTTCTGGTCCGCCGGGCCGCCGGGCGTGTTGACCACCATGACCACATCCCCCCGGCGGATGGACTCCACCACGTGGTCCCCGCCCTCGCGCACCTTGTTCACCTGCTGCGCCTTGATGCCCGCCGCGGTGATGGCCTGGTGCGTCCCCCGCGTTGCCAGGATGACGTACCCAAGGCTGGACAGCGCGCGGGCCACTTCCACCGCCGCGGGCTTGTCCCCCTCTTTCACGCTGATGAACACGCTGCCGGCGTCTGGAAGCACCTGCCCCGCCGCCACCTGGCTCTTGTAGAACGCCGTGGGAAAATCCGGCGCCACCGCCATGACCTCACCGGTGGACTTCATCTCCGGCCCCAACACGGTGTCCACGCCGGGGAAACGCAAAAACGGGAACACCGCTTCCTTCACGCTCACCATGCGCGGCGGCGGCGGTTCCCGCAGCCCCAGCTGCGCAATGGTTTTTCCCACCATGACCTGCGCGGCCAACCCAGGAAGCTGCATGCCCACCGCCTTGCCCACAAACGGGACGGTGCGTGACGCGCGCGGGTTCACCTCAATGACAAAGATGTCCTTCCCTTGAACGGCAAACTGCGCGTTCATCAACCCCACCACGCCAAGCTCCAACGCCAACGCGCGGGCCTGGCGTTTGACGTCCTCCACAATGTCCGCCGGCAGGGAGAACGGCGGGATGGCACACGCGCTGTCACCAGAATGGATGCCGGCTTCTTCCACGTGTTCCATGACGCCAGCCACCAGCGCATCCTTGCCGTCACACAACACATCCACATCCAGCTCAATGGCGTTGCCCAGAAAGCTGTCAATGAGCACGGGGTGTTCCGGGGACGCATCCAGCGCGTGGGCCACGTAGCGCTCAAACGCTTCCTGGTCGTGGCATATCTCCATGGCCCGCCCACCCAGCACGTACGAGGGGCGCACCAGCACCGGGAAGCCCAGCTGGCTGGCCCAGGCCCGGCCTTCCTCCAACGTCAACGCGGTGCCACTTCTTGGCTGGCGCAGGCCCAGCTTCTCCACCAGCGCTGCGCTGCGCTTGCGGTCTTCGGCGCGGTCAATGGCGTCTGCGCTGGTGCCCAGGATCTTCACGCCGGCCCGGAGCAGTCCCTTGGCCAGCTTGAGTGGCGTCTGGCCACCAAATTGGACCATGACGCCTTCCGGCTTCTCCACGCGCACAATCTCCAGCACGTCTTCCAGGGTGAGCGGCTCAAAGTACAGGCGGTCTGAGGTGTCATGGTCCGTGGAGACGGTCTCCGGGTTGCAGTTGATCATGAGCACTTCAATGCCCATCTCCTGCAACGCCATGGACGCGTGCACGCAGCAATAATCAAACTCAATGCCCTGCCCAATGCGAATGGGCCCGCCGCCCAGGATGGCCACCTTGCGCCGTGACGTCGGAAAAACCTCGGTCCCGTCCACCATCTTGCCGTCCCGCTCCATGGGACGTTCATAGGTGCTGTAGAGGTAGGGGGTCTGGGCTTCAAATTCCGCGGCACAGGTGTCCACACGTTTGTATTGCGGGAACACGCCCAGTTTCTCCCGGTGCGCGCGCACGGCGTCTTCACTGGTGTTGGACAGTTCCCCCAGGCGCCGGTCTGAAAAACCCATGGACTTGCGGGCGCGCATCAACGGTGCGTCCCAGGCGGGCAACGCGGCACCCTTGGTCACGGCATCTTCCTCGGCGACAATGGCCTCAATCTCCGCCAGGAACCACGGGTCAATCCCAGTGAGCGTGTGGATGCGTGCGCGGTCCATGCCGGAACGGAACGCGCGGGCCAGCAGCCACAACCGTTCTGGATTGGGCGTGCTGAGGTAGTGCTCCAGCGCAGCATCGGTGACTTCAAACGCACCCGCCAGCCGCGCATCCCGGCGCTTGAAGCGGTCTGTCTCCAGGCCGGCGCTCCCAACCTCCATGCTGCGCAGGACCTTCTGGAAGGCCTCCTTGAAGGTGCGGCCCATGCTCATGGCCTCGCCCACACTTTTCATGGACGTGGTGAGTTCGGTGGAGGCGCCGGGGAACTTCTCAAACGCAAACCGCGGGGACTTCACCACAATGTAATCAATGGACGGTTCATACGCGGCGCGTGGCGTCGGTGATTCCTCGGAGCGGGACACGCCGCGGCGGCCACCTTTGCCCTCCGGGTTCACAATGGAGTTGGGGATTTCATCCAGCGTGTAGCCCACCGCCAGCTTGGCGGCGATGCGCGCAATGGGAAACCCCGTGGCCTTGCTGGCCAGCGCGGACGAACGCGACACGCGCGGGTTCATCTCAATGATGACCATGCGGCCATCCTTGGGGTTGACCGCAAACTGCACATTGGACCCGCCGGTCTCCACGCCAATGGCGCGGATGCAGGTGATGGCCGCGTCCCGCATGCGCTGGAATTCCCGGTCCGTCAGGGTGAGCGCAGGGGCCACCGTGACGCTGTCCCCGGTGTGCACGCCCATGGGGTCCAGGTTTTCAATGGAGCAGATGATGACCACGTTGTCCGCGTGGTCCCGCATGACCTCCAGCTCAAACTCCTTCCAACCCAACACACTCTCCTCAATGAGCACGTTGCGGGTGGGGGACGCGTTGATGGCGTAGGCCACCATGTCGTCCAACTGTTTTGGGTTGTACGCAATGCCACCGCCGGTGCCGCCCAGCGTGAAGGAAGGACGCAGCACCACCGGCAGGCCAATCTTCTCCACAATGGCCTGCGCCTCCGCCACGCTGCCGGCCACGCCGGACCGCGGCAGCTCCAGGCCGGCCTTGATCATGGCGTCCTTGAAGAGCTGGCGGTCTTCGGCGGTGTGGATGGCGTGGAGGTTGGCGCCAATGAGCTTGACGTTGTGTTTCTCCAGCACGCCGGCCTGCGCCAGGCCCACGGCAAGATTGAGCGCGGTCTGACCGCCCAGCGTGGGCAACAATGCATCCGGCTTTTCCCGTTCAATGATGCGCTCCATGAACGGGACGGTGAGCGGCTCCAGGTAGGTGGCGTCGGCAAATTCCGGGTCGGTCATGATGGTGGCGGGGTTGGAGTTGCACAGCACCACCCGGTAACCATCTTCACGCAGCGCTTTGCAGGCCTGCGTGCCGGAATAGTCAAACTCCGCACCCTGCCCAATGACAATGGGACCGGAGCCAAGGATCATGATGGTCTTGATGTCGTTGCGACGCGGCATGGCGCGGCGCGTAGCAAAGCCCGGGGGGGTGGGCAACACGCGTGGTGGCGCGTTGGAATGCGGCGGCACGGCACAAAACTTCCCCGGCCCCGCGCGCGCCCCTAGACTGGCTGCCATGCGCGTTGCAGCCCCATGCCTCATCCTGGCCGTCCTGGTGCCGCTTCTGGCCCACGCCGGCGGTCCCGCCAACGTCACCACCCAGGACTACCCCATGGGCGCCGAACACCGCGCCCTGCGCACGCAGGTGACGCTGCTGCGCGGCGAGCTCAAGAACCACAGTGGATGGAATGAGCGGGAACGCAGTGACAAGCTCAAGGCTGAGTTGCTGGGCCTGGAGCGCGCGCTCAACCGGGTGGAGGAGATCTACGCGGAGAAACTGGCCAACTGCCAGGCGTTCTTCCGTGATGCGCCCAAGGACAAGGAGACGGGCACCGCGGACCCCGGGTATTTCACCTGCCTGCAGACCCCGCCGGTGGATGACGCGCTGGTGCGCACCATACGCCGCAAGGAGGAAGTGGAGCGCCGCCTCAAGGACAAGGGCATGCCGGTGGCCACCCGGACTGCGTTGACGCGCGAGCTTAGGGAGCTGGAATCCCGGGTGGACCGTGAAAGCGGGCTGCAGCCGCTGTACATGGATCAGAGCACCAGGGTGACGGCGCTGGACGCGGGCGCGGACGGTGTGACAGTCAAGGGCCGTTGAGGAGGACGCCGTGACCGAACGACCCATCCGAGTGCTGGTAGGCAAGCCGGGCCTGGACGGCCATGACCGTGGCGCCAAGGTTGTGGCGCGCGCGCTGCGGGATGCCGGCTTTGAGGTCATCTACACCGGGCTGCACCAGACGCCGGAGATGATTGTGAACGCCGCCATCCAGGAAGACGTGGACGCGGTGGGGCTGTCCATCATGAGTGGCGCGCACATGACGCTCATGCCGCGCGTGGTGGACCTGCTCAAGGACCGCCAGGCCCAGGACATCAAGGTGTTTGGCGGCGGCATCATCCCGGAAGATGACATTGTGGAACTCAAGAAGCTGGGCGTGGCGGAGATCTTCACGCCGGGTGCATCCACGCAGGCCATTGTGGAATGGGTGCGCGGCCACGTGGCGGTCAAACCGGCATGAGCCCCGTCCTGGACCGCGTCTCCATCATGGAGGTGGGCCCCCGGGACGGCCTGCAAAATGAATCCACCCTGGTGGAGACCGAGGCCAAGATTGGCATGGTGGAGGCCCTGGCGGACGCCGGCCTCACCCGCATTGAGATCACCAGTTTTGTGGCACCGCGCTGGATTCCGCCGCTGGCGGACCAGGCCGAGGTGGCGCGTGGCATCAAGCGCAACCCCGGCGTCACCTACGCCGCACTGGTTCCCAACCTCAAGGGTTATGAAAACGCGGTGGCCGCGGGCATGACCGAGGTGGCGCTGGTGGTGAGTGCATCCGAGACGCACAACAAGAAGAACATCAACGCCACGCCCGAAGAAACCCTGGGGCGCTACGTGGAACTGGCCGCACGCGCCAAGACGGAGAACGTGGCGTTCCGCGCGTACATCTCCACGGCGTTTGGGTGCCCGTATGAAGGCCCGGTGTCCCCGGCGCGCGTGGCCACGTTTGCCGCGCGGCTGTTGGACCTGGGTGCGTATGAAATCTCCTTGGGGGACACCATTGGCGTGGCGTCACCCCGGCAGATACGCGAAGTCATCCACGCGGTGCAGCTGACCATCCCGCTGCAAAAGATTGCGCTGCACCTGCATGACACCCGCGGCACCGCACTGGCCAACGCGCTGTGCGGCTATGAGCTGGGCGTGCGCGCGTTTGACGCCAGCGTGGGTGGCCTGGGCGGCTGCCCGTACGCGCCAGGCGCCAGCGGCAACCTGGCCACCGAGGATCTGGTCTACATGCTGGAGACCATGGGCGTGCACACCGGTGTGGACGTGGAGCGCCTGGCGGATGTGAGCCGCATGATGGGCCGCTTGTTGGGGCGCACGCTGCCGGGGAAATATTCGCAGGCCGGTGCATGGAAGCCGCGCAACACCAGGGACGGCTGAGTGCATCCCTCCAACGGGGTGGTTTTCTGGAGGCGCGTGGAGCAGGGATGGTAGAACGTGCGGCCATGAACCGTGCTGCGCTGGCCGTCCTGGTTGTTGTGGGTGTCTTCCCGCTGGGGTGCTCTTCCAGCAAGTCTGCCGAACGTGCGCCTCCCAGCGCGGAGAACCGCGCCCCGGCGTTCTACCCGCTCAAGGTTGGCAACCGCTGGACCTATGACGAGCTGGCCATGGGACGGGTGCACAACACCTGGCAGACCAGCATTTCCCAGCAGGCGTCCCCCACCCGCTACGTGCAGGACATCCAGCTGTTGGTGGAGGGCAAACCCTCCAAGCCGGCGCGCCAGGTGCTGGAAGTGCGGCCGCGCGGCATCTTTGATGGCACCCGCTACGTGCTGGAGGAGCCGGTCACCGTGGGCAAAAAATGGATGACCGTGCTGGATGTGTCCACGGCGGAGAAGTTTGAGATTGTGAGCGTGGATTCCACCGTGGAGGTGCCCGCGGGCCGGTTCTCCGGATGTGTACGCGTGCGCAACACCATCACCGATCCGGGGAAGGTGGTTCAGCTCACCGAGCCCACGTTCTGCAGGGATGTGGGCATGGTGGAGACGCGCATCTCCATCCAGAAGCCCGGCAAGCCGGACATTGTGGTGAGCCACATGCGCCTGCTGCGGTTTGAATCTGACGGCAAACAGATCTTCCCGCCGGTGCTGGGCGGCGGGTGACAACGGTGGAAAACGTCCTGCTGCAACGGGATGGCCCGGTGGCCATCCTCACGCTCAACCGGCCCGCGGTGAAAAACGCGGTGGACCTGGCCACCATGGAGGACCTGGCAACCCACGTGGAAACGCTGCGCGGTGATGCGCAGGTGCGCGCGGTCATCTTCAGCGCGCAGGGTGGCGAAGCGTTTTGCAGCGGCGGGGACCTCAAGGCGTTCCAGGCGTTGACGCGTTGGGAGGACGCGTACGCCATGTCCACGCGCATGCAGCGCGCGCTCCACGCGTTGGAGACCCTGCCGGTGCCGGTGCTGGGCGTGCTCAACGGGTACGCCATGGGTGGCGGGTGTGAGGCGTTCCTCGCCACGGACGTTCGCATTGTGGAAGACCACGCGTACCTGTCCTTCAAACAGCTGCAGATGGGTGTGTCCCTGGGTTGGGGTGGCGCGGCCCGCCTGGCGCGTGACGTGGGCGGGCGCAATGCGCTCAAGCTGGTGTTGATGGGGGAAAAACTGGGACCGCAACAGGCCCGGGACCTGGGCCTGGCGGATGAGGTGGTGGCGCGGGGCACGGGGCTGGACCGCGCGCGCGTGTTGGCGTTGCGGTTTGCGCAGCTCCCGCCCCTTGCAGTGGCCGCGCTCAAGCGCATGACCCGCCAGGAAGACCACGCGCGCGTGCACCAGGAGGCCAGCGTGTTTGCTTCCACGTGGGCCAGCCGGGACCACCAGGAAGCGGTGGCGGCGTTTTTTGAAAAGCGTGATCCCGTCTGGGAGGGCCGGTGAGGGCCGCTGCGTTGTTGGCCCTGGCACTGTGCGGCCTGGGCTGTGCCTATGGGTTCACCTACGGCGGTGGCGCGCCGGACCGGCCCACGGTGAATGTCCGGGTGGAACCGTTGGTGGACCAGACCGGGGACGGCTGGCCCGCCGCGGTGGTGACCAACCGGCTGAGGGAACGCCTGGGAAGCCCGCGGGGTGGACCGGGGGAACGCACGCTCAGCGGTGAGGTCACGCAAGTGAGCGTCAACAACCTGCCGGTGGCGCGGCCTGGCGGTGTGGCGGCGGGGTTGATGGTGCTGCGCGTGACCGGCGTGTTCCGTCTGCGGGATCACGCCGGCAATGTGGTGCTCCCGGACACCGCACGCGAAGGCCACGCCGAAGCCACCGTGGCCTCCAGCGTGGGTGAGACCGAAGACATGCGGCGGTTGGCGGTGGAGCGCGCCGCACAGGCCCTGGCAGACGCTATGGCGGACGCGGTGATGGACCGCTGAGACCTGCGGGTCTTGATGTGGGGTGCTGTCAACACGGTTGGGGTGTACGCACCCCGCCTGTCGACGGAGGAATCAGCCACCCGCACCCTTGACGTCAGGCGCCGTTCCTGTTGGGCTGTCCCTCGCAATGAGCACGCGATCCGGCATGTTTGAGGAAGTCCAAACCGCGCTGAGCGTGGCTGAGCCGGGCCTGCCAACCGAGCGCAAGGGCCAGCTCACCATCCTCAACGGGGCACGCGCAGGCACCGTGGTGGAGGTGAGCAAGGAACACGTGCGCGCGGGCAAGGGCGAGGACAATGACGTGGTCCTTCCGGACGCCACGGTGAGCCGGGACCACTTTGAGCTCATCCAGCAGGGGGACGCGTACCTCATCCGGGACCTCAACAGCACCAACGGCTTGTGGCTGGACCAGCACCGCATCCGGGAGGCGTTCCTGCGGCCCGGCAGCGTCATCAAGGCCGGGGACATCCAGCTGCGTTTTGAACCGCTGTTCAAGCCCATGGCGGTCTCTGCCTGGCCGGAGCAGAAGTTTGGCGCCCTGGTGGCGCGCTCGCAGCGCATGCGTGAGCTGTTCAGCATGCTCAACCGCCTGTCCGCCACCGACGCCACGGTGCTCATCCTGGGTGAGACCGGCAGCGGCAAGGGTGCCGTGTCACGCGCCATCCATGACGCCTCCCCGCGCAAGGCCAGGCCGTTTGTGGTGCTGGATTGCGGCGCCATTGCGGACAACCTCATTGAGTCCGAGATTTTTGGCCACGAACGCGGCGCGTTCACCGGCGCCACTGCCACCCGCAAGGGTGCCTTGGAACTGGCCGCCGGCGGCACGCTGTTCATTGATGAGTTGTTGGAGCTGCGCTTGGACCTGCAGCCCAAGCTGCTGCGCGCGCTGGAGGAACGCGAATTCCGCCGCGTGGGCTCCAGCCAGACCATCAAGCTGGAAGCCCGGGTGATTGCCGCCTCCCAGCGTGACCTCTGGCAGCAGGTCCAGCTGGGCAAATTCCGCGAGGACCTCTACTTCCGCATTGCGGTCTTCACGCTGCCCATCCCGCCGCTGCGGGACCGCCCCGAGGACATCCCGCTGCTGGCGGAAAACTTTGTCAAACAGATTCCCGGCGCCGACCTTGCCAAGCTCACGCCCCAAATCATGTGGCGGCTGCAGCAGCACAACTGGCCCGGCAATGTGCGTGAACTGCGCAACGTGGTGGAGCGCGCGCTCTACCTGGCGGACGGTGACGACCCGCAGAGTCTGTTCACCGGCGTGACCGCGTTCCCGTCCTCGCGGCCCAACAACAGCATCCTTCCTGCCGCGGGCGCCGCGGTCCCGGCTCCCGTGCCCGCGGCGGCGGCGCGGCCGCACCGGAGCACCCCGTCCAACCCCCTGCCGGTGCAGCAGCCCGTGCCTGCCGCCTCCAGTCCTGCCCTGCCCACCTTCCACATCAGCGTGGGGGCACCCTCCTCCGGCATGCCGCCCAGCGTGGTGCCGTCTGGCGGGTTCCCGCAGCCCGTGTTGTCCGAAGGTGGAACCACCCTGGTGCTGAGCGCCGAGCTGGACATCCCCTTCAAGGAAGCCAAGGAAAAGCTGCTGGAGGCGTTTGAGCCGGTCTACATCAAGCGCCTGATGGAACGCACCCACGGCCAGGTGAGCGCCGCTGCGCGTGAAGCGGGCATTGACCGCAAACACCTCTACACGCTGCTCAAGAAGTACGGCCTGATGGCGGTGGACGAGCCCTGAAGCCAAGGCGCGGGTCAATCCTCGCCGCGGTGGTGTTTGGACGTGGCGCGCCGCAATTCCTCACGCTGGTCCTTTTCCTTGATGGCCGCGCGTTTGTCGTGCTTCTTGCGGGGACGGCACACGGCTACTTCCACCTTGGCGCGGCCCTTCTTGAAGTAGATGGACAACGGGATGAGCTGAAGGCCTTTCTTCACCTCGTCCGCCAGGCGGTCAATCTCATGGCCGTGCATGAGCAGCTTGCGGCGCCGCAACGGGATGTGGTTGGCGTCTGTCCCGTGGCTGTAGGCCGCAATCTTCATGGCGTTGAGATAGAGTTGGCCGCGGTCCACTTCCACCCACGCGTCAGAGATGGTGCCCCCGGCGTTGCGCAGGCTTTTGACCTCAGTCCCCTGCAGCACCATGCCGGCCTCTACGGTGTCCTCCACGTCAAAATCAAACCGTGCGCGGCGGTTTTGCGCCACGGTGACGTCACCGGAGACCTTTTTCTTCTTTTCCGTCATGACCCGCGCCGCGTTTCACTCACACCGGCGCACCGTACAGCGGGGTCCCGTCTGCATCCAAGTCCATGAGCAACCGCGCGTCCTGCCGTTCTGGCGGCAGCACCACGGGCTTTTTGGACTGGAACGAATGCGCCTCGTCCGGGAACGTGCCGGCCTTGACCTCGGCAATGTAGCGCCCCACGGCGTCTTTCACCGTGGCGTGTCCCTCAGCGTAGCGCTTCACAAACTTGGGCTTGAAATCCGCGTTGAGGCCCAGCAGGTCATAAAGCACCAGCACCTGACCGTCACAGCCCGGACCCGCGCCAATGCCAATGGTGGGGATGGCCAGCCGCTCGCTGATGGCCGCGGCCAGCGCCTGCGGGATGCCTTCCAGCACCAGCCCGTAGGCCCCGGCCTCCTGCAGGGCGCGCGCGTCGTGCCAGATGCGCCGGGCGCTCTCCTCGTCACGGCCCTGCACCACAAAACCACCCATGGCATGCACGCTTTGCGGCGTGAGGCCCACGTGGCCCATCACCGGGATGCCCGCGCGGGTCATGCGGCGCACCGTCTCCGCCAGCTCCTCGCCACCCTCCAGCTTGACGCTCTCGGCGTTCCCGTCCCGCAGGATGCGGCCGGCGGCGCGCAGCGCATCATCCGCGTTGACCTGGTAGCTCATGAACGGCATGTCCCCCACCACGTGTGCCCGCCTGATGCCCCGGGAGACCGCACGGCAGTGGTAGATGATGTCCTCCACGGTGACCGGCAGCGTGTTGGACTGGCCCTGGATGACCATCCCCAGGCTGTCCCCCACCAGCACCATGTCCACGCCGGCGTCATCCACCAGGCGGGCAAAAGTGGCGTCATAACAGGTCAACATGGTGATGCGTTGACCGGCGGCTTTCATGGCTTGCAGCGAGGGGATGGTGACCTTTTTCACGGCTGACCTCGTGCCCACAAACGTTGGGCCGAGCAAAGGGCCAACCATCTGCTTCCCCGTCCTGGGTCACGCCCCGGGAGAACCCGGTTGCGTGCCTCCAACCGCGTTGGCGGGGTTGCTCCCCCCTCCTATGCGGCCAGGCGAACGGATCCACTGGGACGGCTGACCCGGGGTTCCAATGTGGTCATAGCGGGGACATCTGGGCTTGGCCAGCCCGGCCCTCCCCCTGGGGTGGTTTGGCGCCCGCCCATCCCTTTGCCATGCTGCGGGCCACCTCAGGCCCGGCGGGAGCCCCAAAGATGCGCACCACATTGCTGGCAGTTGCCCTGTTGATGTCCACCGCGGGCTGCCAGCGCTGGCAGAGCTACCAACCGGCAGGTGAGTCGTTCAGCGCACAATTCCCCGGGCGCCCCGAGGAGCTGCTGGACCGGGATGACAGCCCCACCGGTTTTGGCAGCGCGCGGGTGGCGTCGGCGCGCAGCGGTGAGACACTCTACGTGTTGCGCGTGACGGACCTTTCGGACGTGCGCGCGCGGGGGCGCAGCGCCAAGGAGTTGTTGTTGGATGCCCAGCGCCAGGCCAAGAACGCCGTGGGCGGCGCCTTGCAAAGTGAACACGAACACAGCCTTCACAACCGCCCCGCGTTGGACTTCCGGCTGCGTCATTCAGATGGGCGCATGAGTGACCACCGCGTGGTTGCCGATGGACGGCGCACGTATGCCATGAGCGTGGTGGTCCCAAAGGGCACGGACCCGGGGACCGCGGCGCGCGCGTTTCTGGATCACCTGACGCTGCCCGCCGCTGCCGCCCCCACCGGACCTGGCGGTGGGCTGGTGAACACCGCGCCGCCCATTGCGGAGCGGCCCAGTGAAACCTGCCAGGGGACCACCAAGCAGGAAGAAACCGACGATCACCTGGGTCAAGCCACGGTGTGCCTGGACGGCAACGGCGTGCGCAACGGGCCGTACCGGGCGCGTTTTCCCACCGGGAAGGACAAAGAAACCGGCGGCTACATCACCGGCAAGAAGTCCGGGCTGTGGGTGCGCTACCGCGCGGACGGCACCAAGGAATCCGAGAACGACTACGTGGACGACGTGAAAAGCGGCCGGGAGACGCTTTATGACGTCAAAGGCGAACGCAGCGCCGAGGGCGGCTACAAAGAAGGCAAACGTCACGGTGCCTGGCGGGAATATGGTCAGGGCGGCTCCATGATCCTGGAGACCAGCTACGTGGCCGGACTCAAGGAAGGCCGCGAGACCCAGCACTATGAAAACGGCCCGCGCATGAAGGAGGGCGCATACGCCAAGGACAAGCGCCACGGCCTGTGGACGTACTACCACCGCAACGGGCAGATGGCGGCGCAGGGCAGTTTTGAAGCGGGCCAGGAAACGGGGCTGTGGAAGCAGTGGCTGGAGGATGGCCGGCCCAACAACAGCCTGGAGTACAAAAATGGCGAGGCGCGGGTGGTGGATGACGTGGCCACCTGCCCCGCCGGGACCATCAAGGCCCGCCGCGAGCACTACCGTGGCGCCGAGGAATACTGCGAAAAGGAGACCAAGAGCCCGTACGGCTACAACAGCAACTACCGCCACGCGGTGCGGCACGGCCCGTATTTCCTCTACGATGACAAGGGCAACGTCATGGAGTCCGGCAAGTACAACAACGGCAACAAGGAAGGCCGTTGGGTGCGCGTGAACTATGACGGCACCCAGTTGGAAGAAATCTACAAGGCCGGCCGCCTGGTGACCCAACAAAAGAAGTAGCGCCGCCGGCCCCAGGCCTGGTGGAGCATCAAGCGCTGCCGGTGGCGCCCCGGGAGGGTTTTGGCGCCAGCGGGTGCATGTCCACCTCCGGCTGGTTGGCGGTGACCAGCGCCTGCACATCCGCCACGGTGGCGCACGTCAGGCATTCCTGCGCCAGGGCCACCGCGTCGGTGTGTTTCCAATGCCGGATGGTGTGCTTGACCCGGGGAATGGCGGTGGCGGGACTGGAAAACTCATCCAGGCCCAGGCCCATGAGGATGCCGGCGTAGGTTGGCTCGGCGGCCATCTCACCGCACATGGACACCTTGATGCCCGCACCGTGCGCCGCGTCGGTGGTCATGCGTATGGCCCGCAGGATTGCCGGGTGCAGCGGCGCGTAGAGGTGCGCCACCTGGCCGTTCTGGCGGTCCACTGCCAGCGTGTATTGGATGAGATCATTGGTGCCAATGGAGAAAAAATCGCACTCGCGTGCCAGGTGGTCCGCAACCCAGACGGCACTGGGCAGTTCAATCATCAACCCCAGCGGAATATCCGCATCAAACGGCACCGCCTCCCGCACCAGTTTTTCCTTCACCTTGTCCAGCATGCCCTTGGCCTGGCGCAGTTCTTCCACGCTCCCAACCATGGGCAACATGATGGCCAGGGGACCCGCCACGCTGGCGCGCAGGATGCCCTCCAGCTGCCCCAGCATGATCTCCGGCTCCTTGAACGCCAGACGCACCGCACGCAGGCCCATGGGGCTGCGGCTTTCTTCCATGATGTGACCGGGGAGGATCTTGTCCCCACCCAGGTCATAGGTGCGCACCACGGCGCGCCTTCCCGCCAACGCAGCGGCAACCTGGGTATAGGACGTGGTGTGCTCCTCCACCGTTGGAACGCGCCGGTGGTGCAAGAACAGGTATTCCGTGCGGTAGAGCCCCACGCCCTGCGCCCCGCTGTCCAGCGCGTGGTTCACCTCATCATGCAGCTCAATGTTTGCCGTGAGCCGGACGGTGTGGCCATCCAGGGTGACCGCGGGCGCATCCCGCAGCACCTGCAGCTCTTCCCGGGCCAGCTCATGTTGCCGCCGGATGCCGCGGTACTTGGCAAGCACCATGCGGCTGGGCTGCAGCAGGATTTCCCCGCGCGACCCGTCCACAATGACCAGGTCCCCCGCACCCAGCAGTTCACTGACGTTGGGAACAGCCACCACCGCGGGGATGGACAACGCGCGGGCCACAATGGCGGTGTGGCTGGTGGGGCCGCCCACCTCCGTGACAAAGCCGCGCAGCTTCTGCCTGGCCAGGTGCATCATGTCCGCGGGGGACAGGTCATGCGCCACCACCACGGCGTCTTCGGGGATGCCGTCAGGCACGTCCGTCTGGTGGCCCATGAGGTTGCGCAGCACGCGCTCCACCACAAAGTCCACGTCGTGCTGGCGCTCTCGAAAATATTCGTGCGCCATCCCGTCAAACACCGCCTTGACCTGCGTGGCGGCGCGGCGCAGCGCCCATTCGGCGTTGAGTTTCTCCTCACGCACGGACTTGCGGGCGCTTTCTGCCAGCGTGGGGTCCCGCACCATCAGGACGTGCGCCTGGAGCATGAGGCGGTTGTCATCCGCCAGCGGGCCGTCCAGGCTGCTGGCCAGTTCCTCCAGTTGTGTCACGCTCTGGGTCAACGCACGTTCCAGGCGGGACAGCTCCAGGTCCACTTCCTGCGCGGTCACGTGCCGCTTGGGAAAATGCACCTTCCCGCGGTCCAGCACGTAGGCATTGCCAATGGCCACGCCAGGGGACACGCCCATGCCCACCAGGCGCAGGCCTGGGAGGTTTTTGCTCAACGCGTCCGTGGAGGCCTCGGCCTCGGCGCCGTCTGGCGCGGGTGGGCCTCCTGGTGGCGGTTTGCGGGCCATGGCGTCTAACGGCCCTCCCCAAACTTGTTGTTCACCAGCACCTCCAGCGCGTCCAACATGCCGCGCAGCGCGTCTTCATCCGGTCCCACCACGCGCGCGGTGACGGTGCTGCCCTTTGCGGCGGCCAGCATGAGCACGCCCATGATGGACTTGCCGTTGACCTCAAGGTCATCCTTCTTGAGGTACAACTCCGGCTTGTGTTTTGCGGCAAGCCCCACCAGCTGGGCGCTGGCGCGGGCATGAAGCCCAAGTTCATTCTGGATGTTCAGGTCCCGTAACAGTTCAGCCATGGTTGGGGCCTCCCGGCGCGGGCGGCAGGAGCGCCGCGCCCAGATCTCGGTGCCGCACGCGTACCACAACCCCGGCGTCCTGGAGGCGTCTTCCCATCTCTTCGGCCAGGGCCACGCTGCGGTGTTGCCCCCCGGTGCAGCCAATGCCCACCGTCAGGTACCGTTTCCCCTCGGCGGCGTAGTGGGGCAGCAGGAAGCGCAACAGCTCCAGCCAGCGGCCGGCAAACTCCTGGGCCAGCGGCCGCTCCAGCACGTGGTTGGCCACCGCGGCGTCCCGTCCGGTGAGCGGCCGCAACTCCTCCACAAAGTGGGGGTTGGGCAAAAACCGCACGTCGGCGCACAGGTCCAGCTCCGGGGGCAGCCCGTGCTTGAACCCAAAGGACAACAACGTCACCGTCAGCGCGCGCGTGCTGGGTGAGCCAAACCGCTCGGTCACCAGTTGTTTGAGGGCGTGGACGGTGAAGCTGGTGGTGTCAATGACGTGGTCCGCCAGTTCGCGAACACCCTTGAGCACCCCGCGTTCCCGCGCAATCCCCTCAGCCACCCCTTCACCTGCGGCCGCCAGGGGATGACGCCGGCGGGTCTCACTGTACCGCCGCATCAACGCGTCATCTTTGGCTTCCAAGAAGACCAGCGTGACGTCCTCCACCAGGCTTTTCAGGCGCGCATACGTCCCAGGGAACGCGTCCAGGAAACGGCCCTCGCGCGCATCCACCACCAACGCCACGCGGTTCACCTCACCACCACTGCTGTTGGCCAGCTGGATGAGCGTGTCCATGAGCGCCGAGGGCAGGTTGTCCACGGTGAAGAACCCAAGGTCCTCCAACGCGCGTGCTGCCGTGCTCTTGCCGGCACCTGCCAACCCGCTCACCACCACCACCTGCATGGATCTCCTCTCCTTCAGGCAACCGCAACGCCGCCCACATTCTGCGGCGGCGGGGCGCGCCCGTCCAATCCCTGGCCACCTGCGCCTGGCCGCCTCACCACCACACGCTGCGCTGCCCCACCGGAGTGCGCATGGGAACCGGCCCCACAAAGACGTGTTTTTCGGTGAACACCCGCGCCTTTTCTGTCCCCTGCGGGCGCACCCGCCACTGCCGGCACAACACCTCCCCGTGGTGCCCCAGCGGCGAAAGAACGGAGGGTGGCGCCATCTTGGCGTAACGCGCCGCCAGCGTCTCCACCTCCAACTCAAAGGGCGCCCGCCCGGTTCCGTGGCCTCGGGCGGGGTCCAGTTCGCCTTGGGCCTGGCCCACGTGGAACAGCTCATGAAACAGCGTGGCCAGACGCCCGAATGCATTGGCATTGAGGAAGAACAGCGGGCGCAAGGTGATCTCATAACGGCGCACCCGGCCGTCCAGGAGCACCCTGGGGGCCAACGCGCCAAACCCGCGAATGGAGGCCCGGCTGCGTCCCAGCGCCGCGCCCGCCACCACCAGCAGGGACGTGGCGCGCACGTGGGAGAACTCCGGCAGCGCGCCCACCGCGTGGGTGAGCAGTGCTTCCACCGCCAACGTGAAATCCGGACGCGCGTCCCGCATGCCTGTGCAGTGCTAGCCCGTCAGGGCAGCCACCACCACCAACACAACTGGTGGACACGCCACGCCACCCACTTGACGGCAAACGGCGTGGTCATGGATGGGTAGCCCCATGAAACCGGACCTCCTGGTGCTGCAGGCGGCACTCAACACCCGCCACAAGACAAACCTGCGTGGCAACGAGCGCCTGGTGTTGACCCATGAGCAGGATGGCCAGGCCGAGACCCTGATCCTGGACGTGGTGGCGGACCCGGAGGTGTTCCGCTTTGAGGCGCGCGTGTACCTGGAGGACGTGCCAGCGGCAGAGGAGTCCACCACCATCCTGTTGGATTTCCTGGATGGCGTGCTGGAGGAGTGGCTGGCCGGAGACCGCGAGGCGTACCCCACGCTGGATTTTTCACCGTACCAATTCCGCAACGTGACGCTGGGCTTGCGGGGTGGCGCCCAACGGCCGGACCTGGAAGCCCTGGCGGATGCGCTGTTGGCCGGCGCCAACCCCCACCGCAACGGTGACCCGCACGAATAGGCGCGGCACGCGCCAGGCCACTAGTTGCTGGCTGGTGGCGGACCCCCAGCGGCTCCGCCGTCCTTGTCCTTGGGGTCCTTGTCCTCCCCCTCGGAGCCAAACGCACGCTTGAACCACCCGCGCGCGTCATCAAAGCCCTTGTCCAGCTTTTCCCCCAGGCTCTCCACCGCATCCAGCCCCTTCTGGGCCGCATCCGCCGGGGACCCGCTGGAACCACGCGGCGCATCCTTGAGGTCCTCCTCGGCGCCGTAGGCGCAGTGCGCGCAGATGAGCGCCCCGCGGGTCATGGGCGTGCCACACTTGGGACACGGCGTGGTGCGCACCATGTCCACCCGCGTGTATTCCCCGTCCAGGATTTCCAGGAACTCCCCGGTGCTCACAAACTCCAGCACCTCCTTGGCGCGGTAGACGGGGAACGGGTGGCTGCGGAACACCTCCTGGAACGCCACCATGATGCGGCTGACGCCGGTTTCATCCCGCAACTTCTCAAACTGTTCGGCCTGCTCCACAAAGGCCTGGATGTTGAGCTCCGGCATGATGGCGCGCGTGCCGCCGGCCACCTTCATGAGCGTGTTGAGCACCACCTCCGGCTTGCGCACCGCCAGCAGCGCCGCGCGGTCTCCGGTGAGTTCACTGGCGCGGTCCCACCGCGAAAGGGCCGCCTTGATGGGGTAGACCACCAGCCCGCCCACCCCAAAGGTGGCGCCAGCAATCTCACTGGCCAGTGACCCGAACAAACGGGCGGCGGTTTTGTACAGCACGTGGTTGGCCTGCACGTGGCCCAGTTCGTGGCCCAGCACCGCCAATTGCTCCTCGTCACTGAGCAGCTCCAGGGCACCGGTGGAGATGGCCACATGGTACTGCTCCACACCAAAGGTGGACGCGTTGGGACTTTCCCCCTGGTAGATGAACAGCTCGGGGATCTCCTTGATGCCCAGCCGGTCTGCCGCGGTGCGGAACCGTTTGTAGAGGCTGGGGACCTGCCGCTCACTGACCTTGATGAAGGACGCGTGGTGCATCAGCCGCGTGGTCACCTCGGCGCTGTTCTTGATGAGCCACTTGAGCAGCGTCTTGATGCCGGGGATCTTCTGGAGGGCGTCCAGCGCTTCTTTGTCCAGCGGGTGGGTGTACGAGGTTGCGTCCAGCGCATCCAGCGGCTCAGCCAGCTTGGACAGCAGCACCTCCCGGCATCCACCGCAGCGTGGGTTGCCCTGCATTTGCAGCACGCGCTCAAACTTCAGACGGTTGACCGCGCCGCAACGTCCGCAGGTGAACTCCAGCAGCTCAATCATGGGTGATGCCCTCCCGCTCCAGGATGGCGGGAACAATAGGCATCAGGGGGGGATGTGGCCAGGGCTGCCTGCGGCGGCCGGAAAATCAGAACCCGGCACTGAATCAGAACCCGGCACTGGATGAAGACGGCGCGGGGCTGCCAGGGCAAAGCTCCTCCACCACAATCTGGAAGGGCGAAGCCACCCGAGCACCGTAGGTGGGGTCGGTGCAGGCCGGGCCGTAGAACGTGACCGACCGGGTGGCCGCGTCATAGTCAAACCCGTTGACGTGCGAGGTGTCCCGGGCCACCGGCGCGCCGGCAATGCGCACCTGCAGCGTGGAGGGGTTGGTGACGGTGCCGGTGACCAGAAAGCGGCACCCGGTGAGCGTGGTGGCAATGCTGTCCAGCACCTGGTTGAGCTGGGTGGCGTTGTCCGCGCGGTAGTAGCGCTGGGTGCCCGGCTGGGGGACGCCGCCGGCGTCAGCCATGCGGTTGAGGATGTTGGGGTCAATGCCGTTTCCAAAGCCCACCACGTAGACCGCAATGCCCAACAGTTGATGCAGCTGTTCCAGCTTGGCCACCGTCCCGGCACCGGTGTTGGCGTTGTCCAGGCAGTTGGGCTGCCCGTCGGTGATGAGGATGATGATGTTCTGCCGGTCATTGGCGGTGAGGCCAAAGAGGCTGGTGTTGTCAATGAACACCTGCAGCGTCTCCATGGTGGGCGTGTTGCCCTGGGGGGAGACACTGTTGAGCTCATTGATGATGTCTGAGGTGTTGGAGCCGGGGTTGGTGGCCAACGGCACGCGCAGGTTTCCGGGGCTGCAGTTCTGCGAATTGTTGACGTCCACGTTGGGGTACATGGCCAGGCCAAAACGCACGTTGCTGGAGTAGTTGTTCACCATGGTGGTGATGGCGGTCTTGGCATTGGACCACTTGTTGTTTTCCGTCATGGAGTAGCTGCGGTCCTGGATGATGAACGCGTTGGACGGGTTTTCTGAGGCCGGCACAATGCGGAAAGGGCAATAATCCGGGCCGGTGGACGTGCTGGAGGACGCACCGCTGGAAGACGCGCCGCCGGAGCTGCTGCTGGCGCCCGCGCCGCCGGAGCCCGCGGCACTGCTGGCCCCACCAGAACCGCCCCCGCTGGTGGTGTTGCCGGATCCGCCCGCGCTGGAAACAACCCCACCAGACCCGCCAAAGCTGCTGGCGCCGCCAGATCCGCCGCCCCCGGTGGAGCTGGAGGCCCCGGCCGCCACCGAAGAACTGCGCGGCCGGGAACTGGACCGGCCGCCTGATGCCCCGCCGCTGGTGCTTGAGGCGCCGGCCGCCCCGGGCCCGCCGTCGGTGCCGTCCTCCTCGGTGGGGACGTCACAGGCCAGGGTCCCCAAGGCGGCACACGCAAGAATCACACGGCAGGAAAGGCGGGTCATGGCAGAGGGAGTATCGCCCGGGCGGTGCGGTTGTGCCCAGTTCACCCATCCGGCGGCGGGTTGATGCCACCTGCCCCTACCTCGTCTTTTTCAATTGGTTCAGGTGCCTTTGTCTGGTTGACCGGCAACTTCGGCTGCGTAGACCCGCGCCGTGCATGGAGGAGCCGCCGCTTGAAGATGGATGTGAGGCTTGATGGATTTCCCCGGGAGGACGCGGTCCTCGTGTTGCGTCGGCGTATTTTTTTCGCCTTGAACCGTTTTCAGGCGCGCCTGGTCCGGGTGAGCGTGCGGGGCAAGGGAGGCACGCCCGCAACATGCCGCGTACGGGCCACAATGCCACCGCTGCCGGACGTGGTGGTGGAAGTCACCCATCCAAGCCCTCAAGGCGCTCTGGACCAGGCCGTGGATCGCATGGGACGTGCCGTGGCGCGGGCGTTGCGCGGCGCTGCGTTGGGAGAATGAAACGGTGCTGAGCCGCGGGCATCCAAGGTCCATCCCATGAACCGCATTCTGGAAGAACTGGCCATATTGACGTTGGGGCAGGTGGATCCCTCGCAGGTGCGGCGCGCCCTCCAAAGGGCACGCATGGATGCATGCGTGGACGGTGGGCCCGCGGTGCTGGCCCTGTGGGAGCGCGCCTCCCGTGAAGTGGGGCTGCGCCTGGAGGCTGTGCGCGGCTCCGTGCTGGATGTGGCCCACGCGCGTCACCGGCTGGGCCATCCGTTGGTGATGCTAGGGGATACCGTGGGCGGCCCGGCGTTGCTGGTCACCCAGGCCTCGCCCTCGCGGCTGTGTGTGCTGGACACCGCGTTGGACGTCCCTACCTGGATGACCGTGGCTGACGCAGCGTTGCGCCTGGGCGTGGCACCAGACGCTCCGTTGACCCTGGTGCGCGCCCACGCCTTGCTGCCTCTGGCTCCTTTGGCCAGTGAGCGTGTTCCCCATGCCGACCACGGTCATCACGGCCTCGTGGGACACCCATCGGCGGCTGCGCGGCTGTGGGAGTTGCTGCGGGCCGAGCGCGACAGTCTCACCACGGCGATCATCTACGGCCTGGGTGTGGGGTTGTTGTCCCTGGCCATTCCCGTTGCGGTCCAGGCGTTTGTGAACACCGTGGCCTTTGGGACCATGCTGCAACCCCTGGTGGTCCTGGGCTTCATGTTGGCAACCGGCCTGACGTTTGCCGCCGTGCTGCGGGCGTTGCAGGCCATTGCGGTGGAGATGGTCCAACGCCGCCTGTTTGCCCGCGCTGCGTTGGACCTGGCCCACCGGTTCACCCGCCTGCACCCCCAGGAACGGGCCAGCCACCACGCACCAGAACTCCTCAACCGTTTTTTTGACATTGTGACGCTGCAAAAGGGCCTGGCGGTGCTCACCGTGGACGGTGTGCAACTGGTGCTGCAACTGGTGTTGGGCATGGCACTGCTGGCCTTCTACCACCCGCTGCTGCTGGCCTTTGATCTGTTGCTGGCGCTGGGCGTGTGGGTGTTGTTGCGGCTGTTGGGGGCGGGGGCCGCACTCAGTGCCACGGGTGAAAGTGCCGCCAAGTACCGCGTGGCCGCGTGGCTGCAGGAGGTGGCACGGCACGGGGACCTGTTTGCGTCCCGCCAGGCAGCCCAGTTTGCAGTGACCCGCGTGGAGGAACTTGCGGGCGAATACCTGGCCGCGCGCCACCGCCACTGGCGGGCCCTGTTCCGCCAGGTGCTGGGAAGCCTGCTGCTGGGCGTCCTGGCCAATGTGACCCTGCTGATCTTTGGCGGCTGGCTGGTGATGCAAAAACAGCTCACGCTGGGACAACTGGTGGCCGCCGAGCTGGTGGTGAGCGCCCTGGTGGCATCCCTGATGAAGATGGGGAAATACCTGGAGACCCTCTATGACGTTCTGGCGGCGAGTGGAAAACTGGGCCACCTGATGGACCTGCAGCTGGAGCGCGCAGAAGGCGCAGAACCGCAAGACAGGAAACAGTGGACGGTGCTGCTGCCCCACGCCAACCCGCCGTTGGCGCCCGCTCCCGGTGCGCGGGTCCTGCTGCAGGAGGCCAACCACGGGGCTGCCTCAGCGGCCATGGAGGCGCTTGCCGGGCTCACGCCCGTGCGCGGTGTGGAGGTGGCAGGACTGGAAGTCAGGGACTTCCAGCTGGCGGCGTTGCGTGACGGGGTGGTGCTGCTGCGCAGCGTGGAGATCTTTGAGGGTACGGTGGAAGACAACCTGCTGTTGGGCGGAAGCAACGCCACCGCAACACAGCTGCACGCCCTGTTGACCGAACTTGGCCTGGAAGACGAGCTCGACGGGCTTCCACACGGCCTGCATACACCCCTTTGCACCCACGGCGGACCGCTGTCCAAAGATGGCCGCCTGCAGTTGGTGGTGGCCCGCGCCCTGTTGCGCCGCCCCGCCGTGCTCCTGGTGGACCTGCCATTGGAGACGCTGTCAGACCGCGCCAGGCAGCAGGTGCTGGCGGCCTTGTTCAACCCCGTCCACGCGGGCGTGGTGCTCATGTTTGCGCCTCACATCCAACCGCCGCCGGCCTGGCAACATGCGCGCGTGTCCGCTCCTCCGTTGACCCCCGTTGGAGATGCGCATGCGCACTGACTCTACAAGGCTGGGAGAACACCGGCCCAGCACGTTGCTCTCCCGCAACCAGACACCCCGCCCGGTGGTCCTGATCAGCCGGATGATGTTGATGGGCCTGGCCATCACCGCGGCGTTTTTGACCTGGGCGCCCTGGCAGCAGGTGGCCTCGGGCAGTGGCCGGGTGCTGGCCTACGCGCCGGCAGACCGGCAGCAGACTGTGGACGCGCCGGTGGACGGGCGCATTGTGCGCTGGCACGTGCAGGAAGGGGCCGTGGTGAAAGCGGGGGCTCCCCTGGTGGAACTGTCTGACGTGGACCCGCTGATCCTGATGCGGTTGGGCCAGGAACGGGACTCCGCCCACGCCCGCCTGGCCGCGGCCCGGGCCCGCGCAGACGGGGACAAGGCCCGCATTGAGTCCCTCACGCTCTCACGCAAGGCGGCGGTGGAGGCCGCCCAACAACGCGTGGGCATGGCCACCGAACGCGCCCGGGCAGCAGACCAGGCGCTTGCTGCCGCGGAGGCCAACCGCGTCACCGCACGCCTCAACCTCACGCGGCAGGCACAGCTCAAAGACAGCGGCCTGGCCAGCCAGCGCGCCCTGGAGCTGGCCCAACTGGACATGGTGCGTGCGGACACCGAGGTGGACCGCGCCCAGGCCACCCTCACTGCCGCCAAGACCGAAGAAGGTGCCCTGCGTTCGGATGTGCAGCGCGCGGCGTCAGACGCAGATGCCGCCATCAATGCCGCCAAGGCATCCCTGGCTTCGGCGCAAAGTGAGATTGCGTCCGCCACCGGGGAACTTGCCCGCATGGACGTGCGGGTGGCGCGCCAGTCCAGCCAACAGATGATGGCGCCCCGTGACGGCATGATCATGCGCGTGGTGGCCAACCAGGAGGGGGCCATGGTGAAGGCCGGAGAGACGCTGGCGGTGCTGGTCCCCCAGACGGATGACCGGGCGGTGGAACTGTGGGTGGACGGCCTGGATGCCCCGCTCATCATCAAGGGCCGCCATGTCCGGTTGCAGTTTGAGGGATGGCCCGCCGTCCAGTTCACCGGGTGGCCGTCGGTGGCGGTGGGAACCTTTGGGGGACTGGTGGCGGTGGTGGACGCTGCCGCTGATGCGCGTGGCCGCTCCCGCGTGCTGGTGGTGCCGGACCCGGCGGACGAACCATGGCCACAGGGGCGTTACCTGCGGCAGGGCAACCGCGCCAACGGCTGGGTGTTTCTCAGCCGTGTCAGATTGGCCTTTGAAGTCTGGCGCCAGATCAACGGGTTCCCGCCCACCGTGCCCATGCCGGCGGAAGAGGACAAAGAAAAGGAATCCAAGTGACGCCGCACCGTGTGCTTCCATGGACCGTGTTGTTTCTGGGCCTGGCCGCGGGCGTGGGAAATGCTGAGCCGCACCGTGAACTGCCCGTGGACGAACAGATTGAGCCCGTGGGCGTGGCACACCTGCACGCGCGGGCTCCCCGCAAGGGCCGCGCACTGGGGCTGGATGAGGTGCTGGCCAGTGTGGAAGAGCACTTCCCGCTCATTCGCGCCGCGTTGCTGGACGTTCGCGCCGCCGAGGCCGAACTGCTTGCCGCCGACGGAGCGTTTGACCCCATCCTGCGCGCCCAGGGCGGCACTGTTCCCTACGGCGAATATCCCCACTGGCGCCTGGACACCGTGGTGGAACAGCCCACCCCGTTGTGGGGTACGTCCTTTCTGGGCGGCTACCGCATGGGCACCGGCCCCCTGGCCCCCTATGACGGCAAGCGGGAGACCAACCAGCTGGGCGAGCTGCGTGCGGGCTTCTCGGTGCCGCTGGCCAGGAACGGTTGGACCGACAGGCGCCGGGCCAATCTGGAGCGGGCGTCGTTGGGGCGCCGCATCAGCCAATTGGGCGTGACGCAGGCCCGCCTTGAGACCGTGCGCGCCGCCACCGTGCGTTATTGGGCCTGGGTGGCTGCCGGCGCCCGCCTGCGCGTGGCGCAGGACCTGCTGGACCTTGCGCTGGAACGCGAGCGCGCGCTGCATGTCCGGCTGGCCCGTGGTGACGTGGCGGACATTGAGGTCACCGAAAACCTGCGGGCCATCCTCCAGCGCCGCGCCGCGTTGGTGGCCGCACAACGGGGGCTGGAGCAGGCGGCCATTGACCTGTCCTTGTACCTGCGGGACCCCATGGGTCAGCCCAGGCTGGCCCTGGCCGCGGCGTTGCCTGACAGGCTTCCCGAACCTCGGGCCAGCGAAGCACAGCAGAAAGACAATGACCTGCAGGCCGCCCTTGCGGCGCGTCCAGACGCCGCACGTCTGGCGGCGGTGCAGCAACAACAACGCGTTGACCTGGACCTTGCCCACAACCAGTTGTTGCCACAGGTTGATGTGACCGTGATGGGCAGCCAGGACTTTGGCTACGGCAAACCCGGACGCGCACGTCCGGAGTTGGAAGCGTTTGTCACCGTGGAGGTGCCGCTGCCCGGCCGCACGGGTCTGGGACGCGTGGATGCGGCACAGGCTGCACTGCGCAGGACCCAGGAACAGCTGCGCTTCCAGAAAGACCGCATTGTGGCCGAGGTGCGGGACGCACTGAGCGCCATGGAGGCCGCCAGGCAACGCGTGGCGCTGGCAAGGCAGGAAGTCACCGTGGCCCAACGCCTGGAAGGCCTGGAGCGTCACCGTTTTGACCTGGGTGACAGCACGTTGCTCATTGTGAACCTGCGGGAGACTGCCACCGCCGAAGCAGCCCTGCGCGAAGTGGACGCGATGCTGGAATACCAACGCTTCCTTGCGGAATACCTGGCAGCCACCGCAGCGGTGGCCCGCCGGTGACTTGAACTGTCAGGTCCCTTCGGGACGGGCGTCTGCGGGCTTGGGTGGCGCGGTCTCCCCATTGCCCACCACCGCGGGCGGCACCGTCTCACTGCGCGCAGCGGGGAAAGGATCGGCCTCAAAGAGGATGAGGTTGCCGCGCGCCAACACGTCCTCGCGCGGAAACGACTTGTACAAGCCGTCCAGGACTTCCTCCATGGAGCGGATGCGTTCCTCCGGACGGTCCCGGGTCATCAGGTCAAACAGGTTGTCCAGGCTCTTTGGATAGGCGCTGTTGACCTCGCTGGGCATGGGGCTGCGGCGGCCGGGGAGCTTCCCTGTCACCACCAGGTACAACAGGATGCCGTAGGAATAGACGTCTGAGGCGGCGGTCACGTCACCACTGAGGTGCAGCTGTTCCGGGGACAGGAAGCTTGGATTGCCAACCCCCACGTACACCGGCGGCCCCTGCCCGGCGCCCTTCTCCACCACGCGCGCCACGCCAAAGTCTCCCACCTTCACGTTGCCCGCGCCGTCAAACAACACGTTCTCCGGCTTGAGGTCCCCGTGCAGCACGCCCTTCTGGTGTGCGTGCATCAACCCGTAGGCCAGCTGGAAAAGCAGGCGCACGCCAAATGCCACGGGCAACAGGCCACCCTCCTTGGCCGCGCGCGCCAGGCGGTCCTTGAGGTTGCCCCCGGTGGCGTTGGCCAGGATGACGTAGGGCGGGTCCTTGTCAAAATTGAGGTCCAGCACCTCCAGCACAAAAGGGTGCTGCAATGCAGCCTGGGCCATCACCGCCGCGCGCAGGCGGCGCAGCACCTCATCCCGCTGCAGAAACGTCAGGTAGTCAAAGAGGTGCCGGTACTCCTTGATGGCCACGTCACGGTTCAAATAGATGTTGCGGCCCCGGTACACCGTGCCCAGACCACCCTGGCCCACCGGCTCCTGGCGGGTGTAACGGCCGTCCTTGAGGTCATCCGCCTGCACGCCCGTGGGTGCCTGGGACGGCGTCAGGTTCTGCGCGGCGCTGCGCGGAGGCATGGATGGACCAGAGCGTGGCATCCCCCCGGTGATGGGCGGGAGGGACACTGCGCTGCCACCCTGGGACAGCCGGCTGGAGAAATGTGCGGAGAGCTCGCGGTGGAACTCGGCATCATCCATGCCGTCTGCAATGAGCCGTCCCTTGCTGGTGACCTTCACCGTGTTCCGGGTGCGGTCCATGATGATGTATTCGCGCTTCTTGAGGAACGCCGCGTAGTCCACAAAGCCCAGGGACAATGACGCTTCCAGCAGCTTCTCCGCCTCGGTGAGGCTGACTTCCTCCCCAAACAAATCATCCCGCAACAGCGTCTTGAGGAGGAACCGCGTCTCTTCCACCAACATGTCCTTGGTCAGCGGGCCTTCCAGTGGCTTGGGCATGGACGCTCCTGTTGCGGGGATCACCCGCGTTGCGGCGGCCTCTCCCATGGCGGTTTGTGGATGCGGCCGTCAACGGTCAGCAGGTTGATGGGCGCTCCCCCGCCTTGCCCGGCGTGCCAGGGCAAGGCTACCCAGGCGCTCCATGAGCAACCTCCCCAGCGCGTTTGGCCAAGAGATGTTGGCCTTCATGCAGGATCTCCAGGACCACATTTGCGCAGGGCTGGAAGCCGCAGACGGGCGCCAGAAGTTTGTGGAGGACCGTTGGGAACGCCCCGGCGGCGGCGGCGGCCGCTCCCGCGTCATTGCGGGTGGCCGGGTGTTTGAGAAGGGCGGGGTGAACTGGTCTGCTGTGCACGGGGATCTCCCGGAAGAATTTGCCCGGCGCGTGGGAGGGGAAGGCACCGCGTTTTTTGCCACCGGCGTCAGCCTGGTGCTGCACCCGCACAATCCGTACTGCCCCACGGTCCACATGAACTACCGCTACTTTGAACAGGGTGGCGTGGCCTGGTTTGGCGGTGGGGCGGACCTCACGCCGTCCTACCTGTTCCATCAGGATGCGGCCCATTTCCACCACGTTCACGCCCGCGCGCTTCGGCCCTTTGGCGCCGAGCTCCACCCGAAATTCAAGACGTGGTGTGACACCTATTTCCACCTCAAGCACCGCAATGAGATGCGCGGCATTGGCGGCATCTTTTTTGATCACATTGGCAAGGGCGAGCCTGACGTGCGCCACCACCTCCCCATGGTGGCCGCGTGTGCCAAGGCGTTTTTGCCGTCCTACGTGCCCATTGTGGAGCGGCGCGCCAACCTGGCCTACGGGATGCGTGAACGCCGCCACCAGCTTTGGCGCCGGGGCCGCTACGTTGAGTTCAATCTCCTGTATGACCGCGGCACGGTCTTTGGCCTGGAGACCAATGGGCGGGTGGAGTCCATCCTCATGAGCCTCCCGCCGCTGTGCCGCTGGGGCTACAATGAACAACCGGACCCCGCCTCACCGGAAGGCATCATGGTGGCCCACCTTTCTCCCCGTGACTGGCTGGCGCAGGTTTGACGTTGTTGGAGGGGGTGCCCTGGGCAACCTGCCTCTGGAGCAAGCTTGCCGTGTGTCCACGGTGACCTCCGGCGAGCCCTGGAAGTGCTGGGCCTCGTGCCCAGGAAGGCACCACCACCATCCCGGCGCCCACATGCCGCCAACGGTTGCGTCTGCCGCAGGCGGGGTGTGATAAGTGCGGGGATCATGGCGTCCCGCCTGCTTTCGGCCCTTGCCGCGCTTGTAGTCTGCTCCCTGGCCAGCGGCTGCCTGGGTTTTTGCGTCTATGACTATGACTGCCCGGAGAGCCAATCCTGCAGCGCCATCAAGCGCTGCGAACCCCGCGTTGTTCCAACCCCACCTTCCTGCACGGCCCCGGCGGACTGCCAGGATGGACGCACGTGCGTTGACGGGGTTTGCCGTTTTGCGCCCGCGTGCCTCAACCTTTCTGGGGCGTATGACGTCTACCGTGCTGACCAGGGGGATGCCGGCGCGCCGGACCGCGTGCGGCTGACCCAGGCGCTGGGCCAATGCGCCGTGGCTTCGTCAACGCTGGACGGCGGTGGGAACGTGACGCTGTTTGTGAATGGAGCGCTGGATTCCGTGGGCGCGTTCACCAACCAGGTGGATGGTGGCTGCGCGGTGGGGGTGGGCGGTGATGAAACCCTGCGGCTGACCTGCCCACAAACCGGAGGAACGGTGACCTACCACCTCTACGGCGCCTCCACCGGCCCGGACCGCTTTTTGCCCACGCGGTGCAGCGCTGGCCTGGTTCCCTGCACGGGGCGCCGCTGCGAAGCCGGGGATGCCGGGCCATGTGCCTCCACCGTGGCCTGCCCGGTGAACAGCCAAGGCATCCCCCAATGCACCAACACCGCGGGGGCGCCATGACGCGGCACCTCCGGTCCACGCTGGTGGCCATCCTGGCGGTGTCCCTGTGTGGTGACGCCGTGGCCGCCCCGCGCAAACCCAAGCCGGACAAGACGGCCCCGGAGCCCAAGGCCACACCGGAAACCAAGCCTGATCCTGCGGCCACCGCAGACAAGCCCGCGGTGGACCAGGCCAGGCCAGCACCGGCCGGCAATGTCTATTTGCAGCAGGCCCGGGAGAAGTACCGGGAGCTGGACTACGAAGCCTTGCCGGCGTTGTTGGCCGAGGCGCTGCTGCAGCCGGACCTGCGCCGTGAAGAATACGTGGAAATCTACAAGCTGCAGGGCTTCACCTATACGGCGCGGGGGGACCCGGCCAAGGCGCGTGAGTGTTACCTCAAGCTGCTGGCCATTGACCCCAACCATGAGATGGATGCGAGCGTTTCGCCGCGTTTTCGGACCGGGTTTGGGGACATCAAGAAGGAGTTTGTGGCCCGCGGCGCAGTGGCGGTGGAACACGTCCCGCTCACCAAGGTGGCGGCCGGGGAGGGCCTGCAGGTTGAGCTCACCGTGAAGGACGCGTTCTCCCGCGTGAGCGCGGCGGGAGCCAAGGTGCGCGCGGTGATGTGCGGCCAGGAGGGCGCGTACGTGGAGGTCCCGCTGCAGGGTTCCAGCGGCCGCGAGGGCGAGCGCACGTTCAAAGGCAAGCTGCCTGACCCCGCATCCAGCATTCCCGGGGAAAAACCCGCCGGGTACTTTGTGGATTACCAGCTGCAGTTCACCAACCAGGTCGGTGATGTCCTTGAGGTCAGCGGCGGGCAACCGTCCTACCGGGTCACCGTGGGAGACCCGGTGGCGGCGGGGGAAGCCTGCAAGACGTCGGCGGGCAGCCCGGCAGCGGCGGCCCAGGAAGAAGGGGGCGGAAGCATCCTTCCGGTCCTTCTGGGCGGCACGGCGGCAGGCGGTGGGGTTTTGTTGCTGGTGGGGCTGCTGGCAATCGGTGGCTCCGTGGGTACGGCGGTGGGCGTGGGCGTGTTCTGCAATTTCAACCGTCCCACCTGCAATCTCCCGCGTCCCAGCCCCAACGGCCGCGTGGAGGTCACCATCAACCGCGGGAGCGTTCAATGAGGACGCAACCATGGCCGGCTGTGGTGCTGTGGTGCGCCGCCCTGGCGGGCAGCGGGTGTCACCCTTTTGAGCGCGAGTTTGACGTCACCGGTGGCCCCACAGTGTCCATGGGCCTGCTCAGTGATGACCGCTACGCCCTGGTGCGGGCGGTGGACGTTCTGGTGTTTGACGGTGACCAGTTGCCGTGCGCCACCTTGCTGGCGTCACGCCTGGATGATCCCACGCTGCGCAGCCGCGCCGCCGCCACGCAGGCCAGTGGCCAGGTGAGCCCGGAGCGCGTGCGGTTGTGCAACAGCTCCACCCAGGATGGCCACCGCCAGGTCCTGGGCCGCGTCACCGAGGGCAAGAAGAGCGTCCTGGTGGTGGCCGCTTACCTGACGGGGGACTGCCGGGTGAGTTCGGACATGGGCGGGCCGGAGGTGACCACGCCAGGGCACGTGCTGGCTGCCGGTTGTGAACCCATGGAGGTCAAGGGCGGCAAGTTCCACCCCGTCAACGTGGTGATGCTCCCCTTCCGGGACCCAGAGCCCCAATGAGCACCGCGCCGCGCGTGGCCATCACGCCCGGCTGCCCCTGCGGAGTGGGCCCGGAAGTTGTGGCCCGTGCGTTGGCCAACCCCACGCTGCGGGCCAAGGCCGCCTGGCTGGTGGCAGGCGCCGCCGGCCCCATTGGGGACGCATTCCAACGTCACGCGCCGGGCGTCCAGCTGGAACCCGGCACCGCCTGCGCAGCGCGCGGCTCCATCACCGTGTGGGACAGCGCCCCAGCACGCGCGCGTTTTGTTCCCGGGTTGCCAACGGCAACCGCGGATGTTGCCGCCGCGGCCGCACTGCGGCGGGTGCTCCAGGCTGCCCAACGCGGGGCGGTTGATGCCGTGGCCACCGGCCCGGTGCGCAAACAGTCCTTGTTGCGGCTGGCCGGCGGCCACTTCCCCGGTCACACCGAAGCGTTCCACCACGCACTGGGCACCACGCCGGTCCCGGTGATGCTGTTTGTGGCGCCCGGGATGCGCCTGGCGCTGCACACCATCCACCTGCCCCTGGCGCGCGTCCCCGGCCAGGTGACCCGGCAAAAGATCCTGACCACGCTGGCGGTCTTGTGCGCCGGGCTGCGCGGGGACCTGGGCGTCACCGGCCGTGTGGACGTGCTGGGACTCAACCCCCACGCCGGAGAAGGTGGCCTGCTGGGCACCCAGGAACAGCGGGTCCTGGGTCCGGCGTTGGCCGCCGCGCGCGCCGCTGGCCTGGCGGTGGCGGGGCCGTTCCCCGCAGACGGGTATTTTGCCCGCTACGCCGCCATGCAGGACCCGCCCGCCGCAGTGCTGGCCCTTTACCATGACCAGGGTCTGGGTCCTTTCAAGCTGTGGGAAGCCGGGCGGGGCTGTCAGATGACCCTTGGACTGGCGGTTCCCCGCACCAGCTGTGACCACGGCACGGCGTATGACATTGCCGGACATGGCAAGGCGGATGACCGCTCCATGGGGGCGGCGGTGCGGCTTGCGGTGGCGGTGGCCAGGCGGCGGATCAACGCAGCCCGGGTTTGACCGGGGCAACAGTTGCGCGGTACTTGCTGGTCCTCCGTCTCGTCACTGTCTGGAGCGTCATCCCATCCATGTCGGACAATACCGGCGCGCCCCGCAACAGCTCGCCCCCTGCGGCCGCAGGCGGTGGCTCCACGTCCACGCCGCCGGTGAACATCACCGAGCTGGAAATTGCGCTGGCCCGTGACCCGGGGAGTGACGCGTTCATTCCGCTGTGTGAAGCCTACCTGGCACAGTCCCGCTTCATGGAGGCCATGGTCCTTGGGAAAAAGGCCGTCAAAGCCAAACCCGAGGACAAGACCCGCCGGTTGTTGCTGGCGCGGGTCTACGGCGAGCAGGGCAAGATGGCCAAGGCCATTGAGGAAGTGCAGGCGCTGCTCAAGGTGGACGCCAACCACGCCCCCGCCCATGTGGTGCTGGGCCGCTACCTGGACAAGGACGGCAAGAAGGACCTGGCCATTGCCGCGTTCAAGACCGCGGTGGACCTGGATGACAATGCGGACGCCAGGGCCGCGCTGGCCGTCTTGGGCGTGACGTATGAAAAGCCCAAGCCCCAACCACCGCCCCCACCCCCCGCCCCGCCCACGCCCGTGGCGCCGGCCATGGCCCCTGCGGGCGCCGCACAAGCACGCCCGCGTATGACGTCCACGGGCATGGCCACCCAGCCCGCGCCGCGCAACAGCGGCATGGTGGCGCGGGTCCCTTCGGGTGACGGCGCCGCCAACACGCCCGCAAGCACCACGGCCATGGAGACGTTGCAGGCAACCCAGGGCTCCATGACCGGGGGCCAGCCGGTGCGCCGCCGCCGCCCGGCCGCCGCCCTGACCGAGGAAGACCTGGGCATCACCCCCAAGTCCGCCCCGCCGGCCAGCGGCATACGCACCACTGCGCTGGTGGGCATTGTCGGCTTTTTTGTGGTGGGCGCCATCATCATTGGGATGACGCTGCACCGCTCCCGCACGGATGCCCTGGCCCGCCTCTCCAAGCCCGCGCGTGAAGCGTTGGGCATGGACAGCCTGCCCAGCCTGCGCAAGGCGCAGCAGGGTTTTGAGGAAATGCTCAAGGTGGACAGTGACCAGCCGCTGGCGCTGGCGTCCCTGGCGTACATCCGGGCCATCTACTTTGCGCAGTACAGCCTCAACGGCGAGAAGGAAGCCGCGGAAAAAGCGGTGACCCTGGCCGAACGTGACGCCAAGGACACCTCGCTGACGCACGTGGCGCGCAGCATGCTTCTGGTGAAGAACGGCAAGGCCAGCGAGGCGGAGGACCTGCTCAAGAAGATGGGCGAGAAGCTGGGCGAATCCCCGACGTCATTGCTGGGCGAAGGTGACGCCGCCGCCGCACAGGGCAAGATGGAGGAAGCCGGCAAGTTCTACCAGAGCGCGCGGGAACGCAGCGGCGCCAAGGAAGTCCGGGCGTATTGGGCGTTTGGTGAGTTCCTGCGCCAGGTGGGGCGTGAACGCGAAGCCCTGGGCAACCTGGACAGTGTGTTGCGCGTGGACAGTGAACACCACCCCGCCCGTCTGGCGCGCACGCTCATCCGCTTGGACTTCAACACCTCGGCGGACGCGGTGGCGGCGCAAACAGACATTGTGCGCCTGGGTGAACACCCCGAGCAGCTGGGGCCCTACTACAGCGCCCTGACGGACGTGGCGCGCGTGGAGCTCTGGCGGCAGACCGGTGCGCCCCCCCCCGGCGTGGACCCCAAGAAGTTTGACGCCAAGATCATCCTGGAGGACGCCAAGAAGACGCTGGGCGCCAACCACCCGGACCTGGTCATGGTGGCATCCAACCTGGAAGTGGACCACGGGAAACCTGCCGAGGCGGCCAAGATGTTGGCGGTCCTGGTGGCCAAGAACCCGTCCCGCATCACGGCCCAGCTGGCCTATGCCCGGGCGCTCATTGCAGACGGCAAATACCAGGAAGCCGAAGCCGCCATGGAAAAGGCGCAGTCCACCGGTGGCAAGAACATGGAACTGGCCATCATGGTGGGCATTGCCCGCCGCGAGAAGAAGGACTTCAAGGCCAGCGAGGAAGCGTTCAAGAAGGCGTTTGAACTGGCGCGGGACCATCCCAAGATCCAACTTGAGCTGGCGCGCACCCTCACCGAAGAAAAGAAGTTCCCCGAAGCACTCAAGCTGCTGCAGAGCGCCATTGAAGGTGCGTCGGACCGGCCGTCCCTGCTGGCCGAGGTGTTCTGCCAGACGGCCGCCACGCTGCTGGCCAAGGGTGATGACAAGCTGGGCGCGCAGTCCCTGGAAGAAGCCAGCAAGGTTGAACCCAACTTTGCGCCCATCCACTACTGGCGCGGCATGCTGCTCAAGGGCAAGACCCCGGTGGACGCCCGCGCGTCCTTCCAGAAGTACCTGGACAAGGCACCACGCGGGGAATTTGCAGCGCGCGCCACGCGTGAGCGCGACGCCCTGAAGTAGCCGGTCCCGCCCACCCCAGAGGTTGCTGATGTGCTCTCTTCGCCCGTTTGTTGTTGCGGCGCTGACACTGGCTTGCACCACGTCCCTTGCCGCGGTGCCGGCCGTCACCGGGTACGCGGGTGTTCTCAAGGCCGCGGTGAAGGACGGCAAGGTGGACTACGCGGCGGTGAAGGCCAACCTGCCGGCATTGGACAGCTACCTTGCCGCCGTGGCGGCGGTGGACGCCCGGACGCTGGGGCCTGACGCCAAGGCGTTCCACATCAACGCCTACAACGCGCTGGTGCTGCGTGAGGTGGTCCGCCTGCGGGACGCGGGCCCACTCAAGAGCGTGTTGGACCACAAGGGTTTTTTTGACGTCAAGAAACACCGCGTTGCCGGGGAAGACCTCACGCTCAACGCGTTGGAGGAGCAGAAACTGCGCGTGCCCTTCAAGGACCCGCGCATCCACTTTGCAGTGAACTGTGCTTCGGCCTCATGCCCGGTGCTGGCACCAGTGCCGTATGACACCGCCACGCTGGACACCGCGCTGGACGCCGCCACGCGCGCGTACCTGGCCACACCCCACGGCCTGCGGGTGGGCAAGGATGGGGTCACGCTGACCAAGTTGATGGAGTGGTACCAGGCGGACTTTGGCGGCGCGGATGGCGTGCGCGCGTTTGTGGTGAAACACGCACCGCCCGCCGCCCGGGACGCCGTGCTCAAGGGTCCCCTGGCGTTTCATGACTATGACTGGGCCCTCAACGCGCGTTGACCGCACCTGCGGTTGAAATGGGCCCGGTGGCATGGGAAGCGCTGGGCGTGTTTCGCACCTACGTCCGCCTGCTTGCTTACGTGCGCCCCTACGCGCTGGGCATGGGCGCGGCGGTGGTGTGCATGGCCATCCTTTCGGCCACCACCGCGGCGTACACCTGGCTGTCCGGGCCCATGCTGGCGGCGTTGTTCCGTGGTGACACCTCCACGCTGCTGCCGCTGACGCGGGTGGCGCCGTGGATGCTGGAGGCCGTGCAGAGCCAGGACCGCGCCAAGGTGCTCATGTGGCTGCCGCTGTTGCTGCTGGGGGTGGCCGTGGTGAAGGGCGCCTCGTACGCGGGGCAGTTCATCTTGTCCCGCGCCATTGCGCAGCGGGTGATGGCAGACATCCGGACCGAGTTGTTTGGAAAACTGCTGAGCCTCCCGGTGGCCTTCCATGAGACGCGCAAACGCGGGGACCTCATGGCGCGCAGCGTGAGTGACGTCCAGCAGGTGGAGACCTCCCTCACCGACGCGACGGTGGAATCCATCCGTCACGCATTCCAGATCCTGGCGCTGGTGGTCCAGGCCTTTGTCCTGGACTGGCGCCTGGCGGCGCTGTGCTTCATCAGCGTACCGGCCACCTTCTACCCGGTGAGCCGCTTTGGAAAGTTCCTCAAGCGCGTGGCCAGTGAAGGCCAGGCGCGGGTTGGGACCATGACGTCCATGCTGCAGGAGATGTTGCACGGCATACGCGTGGTGCAGGCCTTTGGCGGCGAGGCGCGCGCCCGCGCGGACTACGCGGCCGAGACGCGCCGTTTTGTCCGGGTCATGGACCGCAGCGTGGTGGCGCGCGGGCTGTACAGCCCCACCATGGAAATCCTGGGCGTCATTGGGGTGGCGCTGCTGCTCAACTACGTGGGTGCCCGGATTGTGGCGGGGGAACTCAGCGCCGAGGCGTTCATCAGCTTTTTGGCCTGCATGTTCCTGCTCTACGCCCCGGTGAAGGCCATTGGGAAACTGTCCAACTACGTCATCACCGGTGTGGCCAGCGCCGAACGCATCTTTGAGATCCTGGATGCTCCGGTGGCCATTGCGGATGCACCAGACGCCCAGCCCATGCCCAAGGCACGCGGAGAAGTGGCGTTTGAGGATGTGACGTTTGCGTACAATGAGACGCCGGTGCTCACCAATGTCACCCTGCACGTCAACCCCGGTGAAGTGGTGGCCCTGGTGGGTCCATCCGGCGCGGGCAAGACCACGCTGTTGGCATTGCTGCCACGGTTCCATGACGTCACCGGCGGCCGCGTCACGGTGGATGGGCTGGATGTCCGCCGGGTCAAGTTGCAGGACCTTCGCGCGGCCATGGCGTTTGTCACCCAGGACACCGTGCTGTTCCACGCCACCGTTGCCGAGAACATCCGGTATGGGCGGCCCACCGCGTCTGACGCCGATGTGGAAGCGGCCGCGCGCGCCGCACATGCCTGGGAGTTTGTGGGCGCACTGCCCAAGGGCCTGCAAACGGTGCTGGGAGAAAACGGCGTCAACCTCTCCGGTGGGCAACGGCAGCGTCTGGCCATTGCGCGGGCGTTGTTGTGCAATGCGCCCATCCTGATCCTGGATGAGGCCACCAGCGCCTTGGACAGCCAGAGTGAATTCCACGTGCAGGCCGCGCTGCAGAACCTGATGCAGAACCGCACCGTGCTCATCATTGCCCACCGGTTGTCCACGGTGAAACGCGCGGACCGTATTGTGGTGCTGGAGGAAGGCCGGGTGGTGGAGTCCGGCACCCATGAATCCCTGCTGGCGCACAACGGGACCTATGCCCGTCTGGCCGCGCACGGCGAGCGCACGGCATTGCTGGAGCTGGGTGCCGCACAGGGGTGACCGTTTTGTGACGTTCACTCGGCGCCGGACCGGCGGGACCACAGGTTGTGCAGCCCCAGGTGCATCAACGGCCGCACCAACACTGCGCCCAACACCACCATCAAGGCCCCCACGCCCAGCGTGCCCAGGCCCACCACCATCAACACATCCGGCAGCTGTTGTACGGTCAACCACGTCAGGAACACCGCGCCACCCGCCAGCAGCACCACCGCGCCGGGCAACAGCGCGGTGCACATGGCGGCCAGGGGCCACACCAGGTCCATGGAGAACTTCCGCCGCCACAACGGCAGCGCCACCGAATACCCCGCGGCATCACCCAGCGCCGCCAACATCAGGATGACCGGGGTGGCCGCAAAAAAGATGAGCAGGCTGTAGAGCAGACCATCCAAGGACGCGTTTTGCAGGTAGGTGGTTCCACCCGCGCGGAACTCGCGCAGCACCAAAAATCCGGTGCACCCGCCGGCCACCACTGCCGCGCAGCCCAGCCCACCACCAGCCCCACACAGGCCACCCAGGCAGCCTCCCGCAGTGGCAACAAGAACGTCCCAGACACCGTCCCACAAGGGTGCGGCGGTCTTTTGCTCCACAGGTGCGGTGGCCGGCGCCGCGGGCGGAAGCTCCTCGTCCACGCTGCCCACCAACACTGCTGCCAGGACCAGGACGTGGACACCCATGGAGACCTCCGCTTGGTGCGGTTGCCAGCCAGAGGTTACTCACCCCAGGGTTGGCGGGGAAAGGTGGACGGGATGGGAACAAACATTGCGGCGGTGGAAATTGTCCCGGTGGACATGGCGCTGCATACGCCGTTTGGCATTGCCACCGGCGCGCAGGTGGTGGCGGAGAATGCGTTTGTTCGCATCACGCTGGACAATGGCGTCACCGGGACGGGTGAGGCGGCGCCCTTCCCCGCCGTCAACGGAGAAACGCGCGCGCAGGCGGTGGACGCGCTGCAGCAGCTGGTTCCGCAGCTGGTGGGGCGGGACGTGGCCGCGTGGCGCACCTTTGCCAACGTGACCCGGCCGGCGCCGGCCAGCGCGCGGTGCGCTGTGGAGACCGCGGTGGTGGACGCGTTGTGCCGCCACACCGGGATGCCCATGGCGGTGTTCTTTGGCGGCGCCACAACGCGCGTGGTGACCGACCTGACCATCACCACCGGAACCCCCGAGCAGGCCGAAGAGGATGCGCGCGCGCTCAAGGCCCGCGGCTTCTTGACCATCAAGCTCAAGGTGGGCGGCCATGATGTGATGCAGGACCAACAGCGCCTTGGCGCCGTGGCGCGCGGCTTTCCCGGCGCACGGGTCATCCTGGACGCCAACGGGGGCCTCCACACGCCAGAGGACGCCAACCACGTGCTGCAACACGCATCCCACGTGGGACTGCACGTGGTGCTGTTTGAACAACCCCTGCACAAGGACAACCGCCAAGGTCTGGCGGCCCTGGTGGCGCAGGGACGCGTGCCGGTGGCGGCGGATGAGAGCGTGACGTGTATGGCGGACGTGCTGGACATTGCACAGGCCAGGCTGGCCAACGTCATCAACCTCAAGATCACCAAGTGCGGCCTGGTGGACGCGCTGGACATGGCGGTGACGGCGCGGGCCCTGGGACTGGGGCTCATGGTTGGGGCCATGGTGGAAAGTCCGGTGTGTATTGCCGCGTCCGCCGCGCTTGCCGCGGGGCTTGGTGGGGTGGAGTTTGTGGATTTGGACACGCACCTGTGGATGGTGGATCCCCCCGTCACGCCGGGCTTTGTGCAGCAGGGACCGGTGTTGGACCTGGCGGGCATCACCCATGGCCACGGGGCGGCTTTTGCAGGACCCCGCCGCAGTGGCTAGACTGGTTGCATGTTGACCGCAGCCATCACCGGGGCCGTTGTGGCCGTCCTCACCGCCGTGGGGGTGGAGCCAGGCCCGTACATTGCCGGCGTGGCGGTGGGCGTGAAGATCATGGTGGTGACGCCCCTGGTGGGCGGCTTCATGTGGTGGAAGAAGAAGAAGGATGAGGCTGCCGCCCTGGCCGCCAACGCACCAGCACAACCGGACCAGGCGGGTTGAGTTCCTCCCATGGCGGACATCCAGGACGTTGTGGCCGGCCGCGTTCGCATCCCACGCGCTGAATTCACCTTCACCTTTGCCCGCTCCGGCGCCGCCGGAGGTCAGAACGTCAACAAGGTCAACTCCAAGGCCGTGCTGCGCTGGAACGTGGCGGGCTCACCTTCCCTGCCCCCGGACGTCAAAGCGCGCTTCCTGGCCACGTGGGCCACGCGCATCACCAAGGAGGGGGACCTGGTGATGGCGTCAGACGAACACCGGGATCAACCGCGCAACGTGGAAGCCTGCCTGGCGCGCGTGGCGTCCATGATCACCGCGGTGCTCACCGCGCCGCGCAAGCGCCACGCCACCCGGCCCACGTTTGGCAGCGTGAAGCGCCGGCTGCAGGACAAGGAACAACACTCGGCGCGCAAACGTACGCGGGGCCGCATCTCCCATGACGATTGACGACGATGTTTCAGGCAAAACTCAGGGAGCAATGAGCGGCGGTGGCGTGAGGTAGCGCCGCGCCAGGTCCGCTCCGGGGTGAGGCCGCGAGAACAGGTAACCCTGGCCAAACGGCACGCCCAGGTTGCGCACAATGTGGTGCTCTTCCTCGGTCTCAATGCCCTCACAAATCACGGGGATCTTCAGGTCCGCCGTCATGCGCGCCACGTTGCGTATGAGCACCTGACGGTAGGGATCATCCGCCACGCCCATGCAGAAGTAGCCGCTGATCTTGAGGTAGTCCGGGCGTATCTCACTGATGAGGCGCAGGTTGGCGTAGCCCACGCCAAAATCATCCAGGGCACACTGGAAGCCCCAGTCCCGCAGGCGCTGCAGGTTGGTGGAGAACGCCGCGGGGTTCACAATGGCGTGGTGTTCGGTGAGCTCCAGGATGATGTCCCGGGGGTCCCGGTCACTGTTGGTCACGGTGTCCAGGATGGCCTTGGGCGCGTCCGGGCTGGTGAGGCTGCGGGGGTGGATGTTGATGAACAGGCGCGCCTTTTGTCCCAACGGCGCGGCATCCCGCAGCGCGGCGCGAATGCACATGAGGTCACATTCCAGCAGGCGCTCTTTGCGTGCGGCGTATTCAAAAAGGATTTCCGGGTTGCGCAGCGGGGAGCCGGCGGGTGCACGCGCCAGCGCCTCGTAGCCATGGATTTGTTCCCCGGCAATGCTGGCCCCCGGCCCGTCCACCAGCGCCAGGTCTGCAATGGGCTGGAAGACCGCCTTGACCGAATTGCGGGCCATGAAGTCATCCAACAGGTCCATGCTCTCCACCGGACCATCCCCGGCGGCGTCTGTTGGGGTGTCCTTGCCGTGGACCCACTCCCACAGCCGCTTGAGGTCCAGCGGCTTCTCCAGCACCGCGGTGACGCCCACCGCCTTGCCAATGGCCAGCACCTCATCATTGACAAAGCCGCTCATGGCCAGCACCACCGTCTCCGGGAAGTGCGTGGCCACAAAACGGATGAGCCGCATGCCTTCCAGGCCGCCCAGCTCGCTCACCCGCAGGTCCGTCACCACCACATCAAAGCGGCTGTGCTTGAGGACCGCCTCGGCGGCCTCAATCTCCTGGCAGGTCACAATCTCCAGTTGGGGAGAGCGCAGGTAGTCCGACAGCACGCCCAGCACGCTGGACTCATCATCCAGCAACAACACGCGGCGGATGCCGTTGGAACCGGACTGGCTGTCACTGTCACCCATGTGCCGTGCTGCTCCAAGGGCCCTCACCTGAAAGTTGAGGGACCACAACCAACTTCACGCTAGCACAGGGGTTTCAGCGGTGTCCCGCGTTTGGCCGGCGGCGGCGCAGGCGCACCAGCGCGCCCACCACAGCCAGAGACCCAAGCGAAGACACACCCGGGCAGGCGCATCCACCGCCGTCATCCGCCGCGGGCGGCTCAGCAGGTGGGGTGCATTGGCCATTGCGGCAGGGCGAATCCGGGTTGCACGTCACGGTGATGGTGCCCCCGCCGCCGGTGCAGGCCTGCAGCGTGGTGTCATTGACGCACGTGTTGGCACACGGGGCTCCGGACGAACTTCCTGCGTCTGCCTGGGCGTCC